>Ga0196964_10000405_pt1 | contig 27612 bp, 28 predicted proteins | sample S1_10metaG_FD_148615 | JGI IMG/M metagenome (GOLD analysis project Ga0196964, IMG submission 148615) | Soil microbial communities from Anza Borrego desert, Southern California, United States - S1_10 | ecosystem: Environmental > Terrestrial > Soil > Desert | place: USA: California | collected... | reverse complement strand
GAACGGCTCAGTCGCAACCGCACCGCCGGAGCTCCCAGCATCGACGCCAGGTTCGTCCCGCTCGACTTCCGCCCCGCCGCCGCATCGGGCTCTGGTACCTGAGCGCCCTCCCCCGCGGCGGGGTCGATGAGGAGTATGGGGGCGGTTCGAGGGGGCGGGCGTAAGTTTATTTTTCGCCCGCTCCCGCACTCCCATTTTCCGTCATCCCGGAGAGCGCGCCGGCGCCCGTCCGGGGCCCAGGGGGGATGTCGCTGACCCGTGCCGCAGCCGGGGTTCTCCGCGTCCCCTGGGTCCCGGCTCTGCGCGCGTTCCGCGCTCCGGCCGGGATGACGGGGAATGTGGATGTCCCCGGTGCGAATGCGGGGATGTCGGGCGTTCCTTCCCTCTCCCGGCCGGGAGAGGGACCGCCGGAGCGAAGCGACTGCAGGGTGAGGGCTCCTCCGGTTCAGAACCTGCGCCGTCGTATCCCTCAACCTCCCGCGCGGACCTCCGCCTGCGGCTCTGGTGCGCGGGTTCCCTCCTTCTCCCGACCGGGAGAAGGAACGAGGTCAGGCCGGGAACACCGTGCAGAGGCTTTCGTCGAGCGTGACGCTCACCGTCTGGCCGGCCTGCGGGGCGTCGCGGGAGGGGACGTGGGCGTGGGCCTGGGCGTCGCCGGCGGTCAGCACCACTTCGGTGCGGGCGCCGCCGAAGCGGGCGGAGCGCACCGTGGCGGGCCGGCCTGCGGGGTCGAGCCGGAAGGCTTCCGGGCGGGCCATCAGCACCGCGCGGCCGTCGGGCACGCCCGGGGCGGGGACGGTCCCGAACGCGGTGCGGGCCGCGCCTGCGGAGACCTCGACGTGGACGGCGTTCGCTTCGCCGAGCAGCCGGGCTGCGTCCATCGACACCGGGCGCAGGTAGCAGTCGCGCGGCGAGCCGGTCTGCAGGATGCGGCCGGCCTGCATCAGGGCCAGGTCGTCGGCCATGTGCAGCGCCTCCTCGGCGTCGTGGGTGACGATCAGGGCCGCCGCGCCGGTCCCGCGCAGGGCGCTTAGCGTCGCGTCGCGCACCTCGGCCTTCAGCCGCCCGTCGAGGCCGGAGAAGGGCTCGTCGAGCAGCACCGCGCGCGGCTCGCGGGCTAGCGCGCGGGCCAGGGCCACCCGCTGCTGCTCGCCGCCGGACAGGGTTTGAGGATAAGCGCCCGCACGGTCGGCCAGGCGCACGCGCTCGAGCTGGGCCAGCGCGCGGGCGCGGCGCTCGCGGCCCGGCAGGTCCTTCAGCCCGAAGGCGACGTTGGCCTCGACCGTCAGGTGCGGGAACAGGGCGTAGTCCTGAAAGACGAAGCCGACGTCGCGCAGTTCCGGGGGCAGATGGACGCCGGGGCCGGACAGCACCCGCTCGCCGTCGCGCACCACGCCGCCGTCCAGCCGCTCCAGCCCCGCGATCAGGCGCAGCAGGGTGCTCTTTCCGCAGCCGGACGGCCCGAGCAGGCAGGCGATGCGGCCGGGCTCCAGCCGCAGCGAGGCGCCGTCGACGGCGACCTTGGCGCCGTAGGCGCGGCGGGCGTTCTCGACCGAGAGGGCGCTCATCGTGGAGCTCCGGGGCGGGAGACCGCTATCTGGCGCGACAGGACGATCACCGGGACCAGGGCCGCCAGCACGATCGACAGGGCCGGCCAGGCGGCCTGGGCCAGCCGTTCGTCGGAGGCGTAGTTGTCGGCAAGCACCGCCAGGGTGTCGAAGTCGAACGGCCGCAGGATCAGGGTGCCCGGCAACTCCTTCAGCACGTCGACCAGCACCAGCAGGCCCGCGGTCAGCAGGGCGCCCCTGGCGATCGGCAGTTCGACCCGGCGCGCCGCCCCGGCCTCGGACTCGCCCAGGGTGCGGGCGGCGCGGGTCATGGACGGGGACAGACGGGCGAGGCCCGCGTCGATGGGCTCCAGCGCCGCGGCCATCAGCCGGGCGGCGTAGGCGTAGACCAGCAGCGCCACGCCGGCGCCGAGACCGGCCACCGCGCCCGGAACGGCGCTCCACAGCAGGCCCGCCGGCGTCAGCAGGCCCACCGCCATCACCGCGCCGGGCGTTGCGTAGCCGAGGCTGGCCAGGCGCGTGAAGGTGCGCCCCCCGCGCGCGCCGAAGGCGAGCAGCGAGGCCAGCAGCACGGTGACCGCCGCGCCGGTCACGCCCAGGCCCAGGGAGCGGGCGGCGGCGCCCAGCAGGCGAGGCAGCTCGGGCTCGGCTCCCATGGCCTTGAAGGCCAGCCAGCCGGCCGGCAGCAGCAGGCCCAAGGTCAGCAGCAGCAGGCAGTAGAGCGTCGCCAGCCCCGCCCGCCAGCCGGTCAGCTCCAGCGTCGGCAGGGCGCGCCAGCGGGCGCTGGTCGCGTTGTAGCCCCGGCCCTTGCGGCCCAGCCGCTCGATCAGCAGCAGCACCGCCGCCGCGCCCAGCAGCAGCAGCGACAGCCGGGCGGCCGAGGCGGCGGAGCCGAACACCGACCAGGCGCGGACCACGCCGGTGGTGAGCGTCTGGACGCTGAGAAAATTGACCGCGCCGTAGTCGGCCAGGGTTTCCATCACCGCCAGCGCGACGCCGGCCGCGATCGCCGGGCGGGCCATGGGCAGGGCTACGCGCAGGAAGGCCTGGCGCGGGCTGGAGCCCAGGGTGCGGGCGGCCTCCAGCGCGCAGACCGAGCCGCTGACGAAGGCCGCGCGGGCGGTCAGGTAGACGTAAGGGTAGAAGGCGGCGGACAGCACGAAGGCGGCCCCGGGGAGGCTGCGCAGGTTCAGCGGCACGTCGGTTCCGATGAGGTCGCGAAGCGCGGTCCGGACCGGCCCCGCCACGTCGAACAGGTCGGCGTAGGCGTAGGCGAGGGCGAAGGCGGGCGCGGCCAGCGGCAGGGCGAGCGCCCAGGCGAGCAGCCCTCTTCCGGGGAAACGGTGCATGACCACCAGCCAGGCGGCCAGCGCGCCGGTGGTCCCTGCCCCGACCGCGACCAGGGCGGCCAGCAGCGCCGAGTTCAGGGCGTAACGCCCGATCAGCGCCGGCGACAGCGCCGCGTCGGCCCGGCCGAACACCGCCAGCAGCACCACCGCGACCAGCGGCGTGATCGCCAGCAGGGCGGCCGCCGCCGCGCCGAGCTTCAGCCACGGCAGGGGCGCGCGCGGCGTGACGGTCGCGGCGAGGGTCACGCGTATTGCTCGGCGGGACGCGAACTCCCTTCCCCCTCGATGGGGGAAGGGTCGGGGATGGGGGTGTTCGCAGGACGGGCAGGGGAAGGGCGCGGGAGGCGGCGCCGCCTCAAGTGCGGAACCCCCGACCGGCGGCGCGAACACCCTCCACCCCGCCCTCCTCCCATCGAGGGAGGAGGGAGAAGCAAGACGCTCTCGGCGCGTACCGCCACCTAGCGCCAACCCGCTTCGTCGAACACGGCCTGGGCTTCGGCCTGGCGGCGGCCGTAGGTGACGACCGGCATCGGGTCGGCCTTGAAGCCGGCGACGGCCTTGACCGCGGGCGGGGGCTCGACGCCGTCGACGACGGGGAATTCGTTATTGGCGTCGGCGAACACCGCCTGGGAGGCGTCGGTGCTGAGGAACTCCAGGAACTTCACCGCCGCGGCGCGGTTCGGGGCGTGGGCCGCGACCCCGCCGCCGGAGACGTTCACGTGGGTCCCCTGGCCGGCCAGCGACGGAAAGGCCAGCGCGACCTCGCCGACGACGCCCTTGTCGCCGGCGTCCTCGGAGCGGGCCAGGCGCAGGAAGTAGTAGCTGTTGGTCAGGGCCACCTTGCAGGCGCCGGCGGAGATCGCCTTGATCTGGTCGACGTCGCCGCCCTGGGGCGGACGGGCCATGTTGGCGACGACCCCCTTGGCCCAGGCCAGCGCCTTGTCGCGGCCCCAGCGCTCGATCAGGGCGGCCATCAGCGACAGGTTGTAGACGTTGTCGGACGAGCGGACGCAGACCCCGCCCTTGAAGCGAGGGGTCGCCAGCGCCTCGTAGGTCGCGACCTCATCGGGGCGGACCGAGGCCTTGTCGTAGGCGATCACCCGCGCCCGGCGAGAGAAGCCGAACCAGCGGTTTTCCGGGTCGCGCAGCGCCAGGGGAATGCGGGCGCCCAGCACCTGGGACCGGACCGGCTGGAGCAGGCCCGCCTGCTGCGCCCGCCACAGGGCGCCGGCGTCGGCCATCAGGATCACGTCGGCGGGGCTGGCCTCGCCCTCGGCCTTCATCCGTTCGATCAGCTGGTCGGGGCGCATCTCCAGCCGGTTGATGCGGATGCCGGTCTGGGCGGTGAACGCCTCGTACAGCTTCAGGTCCGCGTCGTAGTGCCGGGCGGTGTAGAGGTTCAGAACACCGGCCTCGGCCGCGGGCTTCTCCGCCGGCTTCGGCCCGCAGGCGGCGGCCAGGGCGGCGAGCAGGAGCGGGGCGAGCAGGCGGAACGGGCGCATGGCGGACCTTGGCTGTCTAGGCCCGGCTAGGTGACATAGTTGCGAACCGTTCGCAACAGTTCTCGGCGTTTCGTTTGAAGCCGCACAGGCGCACCGTTATCGTCGTCATGGCCGAGGCGATCGTCGCCACGCCGGGCGACGGTGTCGTCAGGCGGCGCCTGGCCCATCCGATTTCGCGAGCCGCCGTCATGACCCTCGAACTCCTCTCCGAACATCGCTGCTTCGGCGGCCGCCAGCAGTTCTGGCGCCACGAAAGCCGCGAGACACGCGGGCCGATGCGTTTCGCCGTCTTCCTGCCGCCGGCGGCGGCGGCGGGGCCGGTTCCGGTGCTGTGGTGGCTGTCGGGCCTGACCTCGACCGAGGAGAACTTCACGGTCAAGGCCGGGGCGCAGAGGATCGCGGCCGAGCTCGGCCTGATGCTGGTCATGCCCGACACCAGCCCGCGCGGCGAGCTGCCCGAGCCGCCCGAGGGCGCGTGGTGGATCGGCTCCAGCGCCGGCTGGTATCTGGACGCGACCGAGGCGCCCTGGGCGGAGCGGTTCCGCATGCGCTCCTATGTGGAGCGCGAGCTGCCTGAGCTGATCGCCGCGAACTTTCCGGTCGACATGGCGCGCCAGGGGATCGGCGGGCACAGCATGGGCGGGCACGGGGCGCTGACCGTGGCGTTGCGAAACCCTGCCCGATTCCGGTCGGTGTCGGCGACCGCGCCGGTGTCCTCGCCTTCGACGGCGGGGTGGGGGCCGCAGGCGTTCACGGCTTACCTCGGCGCGGACGAGAGCGGCTGGCGGGAATACGACGCCTGCAAGCTGATCGAGGACGGGGCGCGGCTGCCGGACCTGCTGGTCGACCAGGGCGAGGCGGACGCCTTCATGGACCGGCTGCGGCCGGACCTGCTGGAGGCGGCGTGCCGGGCGGCGGGCCAGCCGCTGACGCTGCGACGGCACGCCGGGTACGATCACAGCTTCTTCTTCGTGGCGACGGTGATCGCCGACCACCTGCGCTGGCACGCCGAGCGGCTGGGTCGCTAGGGCAGGGCGGTGAGCACGACGAGCGTCAGGGCGATGACCCCGCCCACGACCGCGACCACGAAGCCCAGCCGGCGGATGGATGATTGCGGTCGCAGGCGAACCTCCCCGATCGGCTCAACCGAAGGATGTGCCCGCCCCGCCGGGATGGCAAGCGCGCCATCCGGTCGAGCCGCGAAAAGCTTGACTCCTCAGGCCCGCTTCGTCATATCGCCCGCTTCCTCGGGGCTCGCGCCCTGAGCGATGACGGAAGACGCGTGCGCCGCCGTTGAGATCGCGGCCTCACTCCCGAGGCCGCCGGACCGCGTCATACATAGGCTTGAAGCATGTCCAAGCGCCACAGCGCCAAGTACAAACTCGACCGCACCATGGGTGAAAACCTGTGGGGCCGTCCGAAGTCCCCGGTGAACCAGCGTTCCTACGGCCCCGGCCAGCACGGCCAGCGCCGCAAGTCCAAGGTGTCTGACTTCGGCCTGCAGCTGCGCGCCAAGCAGAAGCTGAAGGGCTACTACGCCAACATCACCGAGAAGCAGTTCCGCAAGACCTACGACGAGGCGTCGCGCCGCAAGGGCAACACCTCGGAGAACCTGATCGCCCTGCTGGAATCGCGCCTGGACGCGGTGGTCTACCGCGCCAAGTTCGTGCCGACCCCCTGGGCCGCGCGCCAGTTCGTCAACCACGGCCACGTGCTGGTCAACGGCAAGCGGGTGAACATCGCCTCTTACCGCGTGAAGCCGGGCGACGTGGTGTCGGTGCGCGAGCGTTCGCGCAACATGGCGCTGGTGCTGGAAGCCTTGCAGTCGGCCGAGCGCGACACGCCGGACTACATCGAAGTGGACCTGAAGGGCATGAGCGCCCGCTTCGTCCGCGCCCCGGAACTGGCCGAAGTGCCGTACGCGGTGAAGATGGAGCCGAACCTGGTGGTCGAGTTCTACTCGTCCTAAGCGGTTCGCGAACCACGATCTGGGAAGGGCCTCCGGCGACGGGGGCCCTTTTTCTTTGGCCCCACCTTACGAGACCTTCATTTGAGTTCGCCCTCCCGGCGGCGTGAGATGCGCCGGGGGAGGATTTCACCGTGACCGTATCCATCGACCGCCGCGCCCTGCTGGGCTCGGCCCTGGCGCTGGGCGCCTGTTCCACCGTGCCCGCGCCGCCGCCGGCGCCCTTGCCGACGACCTGGACCAAGCTCCCGACCGAGCCCTATCGCGGCAAGCAGGACGATGTCGTGTTCGTCGACCGCTCGACCGGCTGGTACGGCAACGGCCAGGGCAAGCTGTACCGGACCGCCGACGGCGGGGCGAGCTGGACCAAGATCATGGACCGGCCAGGGACCTTCGTTCGCGCGCTGGGCTTCGTCGACGCGAGCACCGGGTTTCTGGGCAACGTCGGCACCGACTACTTCCCCAACGTGTCGGACGAGACGCCGCTGTACCGCACGCGCGACGGCGGGGCGACCTGGGAGCCGGTGACCTACGACGGCCCGCGGGTGAAGGGGATCTGCGCGATCGACGTGCTGAAGGTCCCGTTCGTCAACCACGGCGAGCTCGGCTGGAAGGCTACGGTGCGGGCCGGGGGCCGGGTGGGGACGCCGGCGTTCCTGATGGAGTCCTTCGACGGGGGCGAGACCTGGCGCTCGCGCGACATGGGCGCCCACACCGCCTGCATCTACGACGTCAAGTTCCTGGACGAGAAGACCGGCTTCATCGCCGGGGCCAGCAGCGGCAAGACCGACGAGTCCAACGCCCGCATCCTGAAGACCAGCGACGGCGGCAAGACCTGGCGCACCGTCTACCAGAGCGCCCGGCCGTGGGAGATCACCTGGAAGATCGCCTTCCCGTCCAAGAAGGTCGGCTACGTCACGGTGCAGAGCTATAACCCCGACAAGGCCGTGGTCCAGCGCTACGTCGCCAAGACGACCGACGGGGGCGAGACTTGGGCGGAACTGCCGGTGGTCGACGACCACGCCTGGCGCGCGTTCGGGGTCGGCTTTGTCGACGACAAGCGCGGCTGGATCGGCGGCACGACCGCGGGGATGCAGACAGAGGACGGCGGCCTGAGCTGGAAGCCGGTCGAGATGGGCAAGGCGGTGAACAAGATCCGCGTCGTGCGGCAGGAGGGGGCGACGTCGGTGTTCGCGATCGGCACGGAGTTGCACCGGCTGGACCTCTGAGCTTCCGTTCAGGGACGGTTCAGGCGATACGGCGAAGCTTGCGGAACAAGACAACGAGGGGATCTCCGATGCACCGTCTTCGCCTGTTCGCCGCCGCGCTGGCGGCGGCGCCGCTGCTGTCCGGCTGCGTGATCGTCGCCGCCGACACCGACGGCCAGGACCGGCCCGATCCGGCCGTGTCGATGCCGACCTCGGCGCCCTACGAGTCGCTGCACGGGGTGCTGTTCGACGAGCGCGGCTTCTCGGCGCGGCTGAACTCCAACGGCTGCACCAGCAAGGAGAACGTCACCGTCGACGTAAAGCGCGACCGCCTGCTGACCCGCCTGGCGGTGCGCCGGCTGCAGCCCGACACCTGCAACTCCCTGCGCCGCGACGCGGTGTGGCTGACCTGGAGCCTGCAGGAGCTGGGCCTGCGCCAGGACCAGATCGTCGAGATCGACAACGCCTACGCGCCCTGGTGAGAAAAAAAGAAGAGCCGCCCGGGGGCCCGGGCGGCTCGGCCGTGAGGATCGGACGGACGCGGGGTCGGTCGGGTCGCGCCGCCTTCCCCTCACGGAGCTCTGAAACGATCAGTCGTCCTGGCCCTCGTCGGGCTCGGGCGCGCCCAGCAGTTCCTCGGACAGGATGCCGGCGTTCTTGCGCACCGCCTGCTCGATGGCCTGGGCCATGTCGGGGTTGTTCTTGAGGAACTCGCGGGCGTTCTCGCGGCCCTGGCCGATGCGCTGGCTGTCGTAGGAGAACCAGGAGCCGGACTTCTCCACCACGCCGGCCTTGACGCCGAGGTCGAGGATCTCGCCGAGCTTGGAGATGCCCTGGCCGTACATGATGTCGAACTCGACCTCGCGGAACGGCGGGGCGACCTTGTTCTTGACCACCTTCACCCGGGTGGAGTTGCCGACGATCTCGTCGCGATTCTTGATCGCGCCGGTGCGGCGGATGTCCAGGCGCACCGAGGCGTAGAACTTCAGCGCGTTGCCGCCGGTGGTGGTCTCGGGGCTGCCGTACATCACCCCGATCTTCATGCGGATCTGGTTGATGAAGATGACTAGGCACTTGGACTTGGAGATCGAGCCGGTCAGCTTGCGCAGCGCCTGGCTCATCAGCCGCGCCTGCAGGCCGGGCAGGGAGTCGCCCATCTCGCCCTCGATCTCGGCCTTGGGCGTCAGCGCCGCCACCGAGTCGACCACGATCACGTCCACCGCGCCCGAGCGCACCAGGGTGTCGGTGATCTCCAGCGCCTGCTCGCCGGTGTCGGGCTGGGAGACCAGCAGGTCGTCCAGGTTCACGCCCAGCTTCTGGGCGTAGGTCGGGTCCAGCGCGTGCTCGGCGTCGACGAAGGCGGCCACGCCGCCCAGCTTCTGGACCTCGGCCACGGTGTGCAGCGCCAGCGTCGTCTTGCCCGACGATTCCGGGCCGAAGATTTCGATCACCCGCCCCTTGGGCAGCCCGCCGATGCCCAGCGCCAGGTCCAGGCCGAGCGAGCCGGTGGAGACGGACTCGATCTCCACCACCTTGCCGCCCGAGCCCAGCTTCATCACCGAGCCCTTGCCGAAAGCGCGGTCGATCTGGGCCAGCGCCGCTTCCAGAGCGCGCTGTTTGTCCGCTTCGTCCTTAGCCACGAGACGCAACACCGATTGAGACATGAAGGCCTCCCCTATGACACGATTCCTGCGGAAGCCCCGTCATCTCGCGCTCCCGACCGACCGCAGCATTGTGCACGGTTTGTTCTCGTTCGCAATATGTTCTTTTTCGCCCGCGCCGAGGTCAGGCGGGCGGGGCGGCGCCGCCGAGGGCGGGGAGTTCGGCCTCGATGGCGGCGATGCGGGCCTTGGCGCCGGGGTGGGTGGAGAGGAAGTCGGGACCCTGCTGCGCGCTGGCGCGCTCCATGCGCCGCCACAGCTCGACCGCCTCGCGGGCGTCGTAGCCGGCCGCGTGCATGCTGCGCAGGCCCAGGCGGTCGGCCTCGAGTTCCTGGTTGCGGGAGTAGGGACGCAGCAGGCCGAACTCGGCGCCGGCGCCGACCGCGGCGGCGATCTCGCGCGCGTTCTGGACGTCGCCGGCTTCGAGCCCGGCGCCCAGCAGGCCCACGCCCATGTCGCGGGCGACCGCGACGTTCAGCCGTTCGGTGGAGTGGTCGGCCTGCTGGTGGCCGATCTCGTGACCGACCACCGCGGCCAGACGGTCGGGGGTGTCGGCGACGCGGAACATGCCCTGGAACACGCCGATCTTGCCGCCGGGCAGGACGAAGGCGTTGACCTCGTCCTTGGCGAACACCACCGCCTCCCACTTCGCAGGGTCCTGGCCGATGGCGCGCAGCAGGCGGGTGCAGACGGTCTGCAGCCGCCGGTTCAGGGCGGCGTCGGTCGACGCCGGGACCTCCTGCCGGAGCTTGGCCCAGGTCTGGAGGCCCAGCTGGGTCACCTGCTCGGGGCTGACGAGCTTCACCGGCACGCCCCCCTCGCCGCAGGCGGCGAGCAGGGGGACGGCGGCGAGGCCGAGGGCGAGGCGCAGGGCGTCGCGGCGGTTCGGGGCGGGGCAGCGGCGGCACATGGTTTCAACAATGGCCGCGCCCGCGCCGAGTTCAAGGCCCGTGACGCGGGCCCGCGCCGTGCTAAGTCCTGAAGCCATGGCCGAACGGCGTTACGACCTGATCCTGGCGGGGGGCGGACTGGCGTCGTCGCTGATCGCCTGGCGGCTGAAGCTGCGTCGGCCGGCGCTGTCGGTGGCGGTGGTCGAGCGCGAACCGCGCCTGGGGGGCGAGCACACCTGGTCGTTCTTCGACAGCGACCTGACGCCCGAGCAGCGGTCCTGGATCGCGCCCGCGGTCGTGCGGCGCTGGCCGGGGTACGACGTGGCTTTCCCGCAGCGGCGGCGGACGCTGAACACGGCCTACAACAGCGTCTCGTCCGAGCGGTTGCACGCGGCGGTCGCGCCGATGCTGGGCGAGCGGCTGCTGACCGGCGAGATCGTGGAGGTCGGCCCCACGAGCGTCCGGCTGGCCGACGGGCGTGCGCTGGCGGCCGGCGGGGTGATCGACGCGCGCGGACCGGGGCCGACGCCGCACCTCCAGCTAGGGTGGCAGAAGTTCGTGGGGATGGAGGTCCGGACCGCCGAGCCGCACGGACTGGAGCGGCCGGTGGTGATGGACGCGACGGTCGACCAGCTGGACGGCTATCGCTTCGTCTACCTGCTGCCGTTCTCGGCCGACCGACTGCTGATCGAGGACACCTACTACAGCGACGGGCCGGCGCTGGACGCCGCGGCGCTCGAGGGCCGGATCGAGGCCTACGCGGCGGCGCGCGGCTGGCGGATCGCCGAGACGGTGCGGCGGGAAACCGGCGTGCTGCCGATCGCCCTGGCCGGCGACATCGAGGCGTTCTGGGACGAGGGCCCGCCGGTCGCGCGTGCCGGGCTCAAGGCCGCCCTGTTCCACCCGACCACCGGCTACTCCCTGCCCGACGCCGTGGCGACGGCGTGGGAGATCGCCGAACTGCCGGACCTGTCAGGGGCGGCGCTGCACGCCTTCACCCGGCGACGGTCGGTGGAGACGTGGAAGCGCCGCGGCTTCTTCCGCCTGATAGACCGCATGCTGTTCCGCGCCTGCGCCCCCGATCGACGCTGGACGGTCCTGCAGCGGTTCTACGGTTTGCCCGAGCCGCTGATCCGGCGCTTCTATGCGGCGCGTATGACGGCGGGCGACAAGCTGCGCGTGCTGGCCGGGCGTCCGCCCGTGCCGCTCGGCGCGGCGCTGAGGCAGGTCAGGGAGACGTGAGCGTGCAGGGGCGTACCGCGGCGGTGATCGGATCGGGCTTCGGCGGCCTGGCGCTGGCGATCCGGCTGCAGTCGGCGGGCGTGGCCACGACCGTCTACGAGAAGCGGGACCGGCCGGGCGGGCGGGCCTACGTCTACCAGGACCAGGGCTTCACCTTCGACGCCGGGCCGACGGTGATCACCGACCCGGCGGCTCTGGAGGAGCTGTTCGCCCTGTCGGGGCGCAGGCTGTCGGACTACGTCGAGCTGCTGCCGGTCGATCCGTTCTACCGCCTGTGCTGGGAGGACGGCGACAGCTTCGACTACGTCAACGACCAGGAGGGGCTGGACCGGCAGATCGCCGCGCGTTCGGCCGCCGACGTCGAGGGCTATCGCCGGTTCCTGGAGTACTCGGAAGCCGTCTACCGCGAGGGCTACCAGAAGCTGGGCGCGGTGCCGTTCCAGACCTTCTGGAGCATGATCCGGGTGTCGCCGCAGCTGGTGGGGCTGGAGAGCTATCGCTCGGTCCACGACATCGTCGCGCGCTTCATCAAGGACCCGCACCTGCGGCAAGCCTTCAGCTTCCACACCCTGCTGGTGGGCGGCGACCCGTTCAGGACCTCGTCGATCTACGCCCTGATCCACGCGCTGGAGCGGCGGGGCGGGGTGTGGTTCCCCACGGGCGGCACCGGCGCGCTGGTTACCGGGCTGGCGCGGCTGTTTCAGGATCTGGGCGGAACCCTGCGTCTGAACGCGGCGGTGGACCGGATCGAGACCGCCGACAGCCGCGCGACCGGGGTGGTCAGCGGCGGCGTGTTCGAGCCCTTCGACATGGTCGGCTCCAACGCCTGCGTGGTGCACACCTACGACAAGCTGCTGGCGGGCAGCGCGCGCGGTCGGGCGAGGGCGGCGGAGCTGAAGCGCAAGCGCTTCTCCATGTCGCTGTTCGTGACCTACTTCGGATTGAAGGCCGAGCACCCGCAGCTTCGCCACCACACCATCTGCTTCGGCGGCCGGTATCGCGAGCTGATCCGCGACATCTTCCGGGGGCCTGAGCTGCCCGAGGATTTCTCGCTGTACCTGCACGCACCGTGCGCGACCGATCCGGCCATGGCGCCGCCGGGGTGCTCGACCTTCTACGCCCTGTCGCCGGTGCCGCACCTGGGCGCGGCGGACATCGACTGGGAGCAGGAGGGGCCGAAGTACCGCGACCGCATCCTGGATTACCTGGAGGCGCGCTACATCCCGAACCTGAAGCGCGACCTGGTGACCAGCCGCATCTTCACCCCGCTGGACTTCCGCGACGAGCTGAACAGCTGGCTGGGCTCGGCCTTCTCGCTGGAGCCGGTGCTGACCCAGAGCGCCTGGTTCAGGACCCACAATCGCGACGACGCCATTCCCAACCTTTACTTCGTCGGCGCCGGCACCCACCCGGGGGCGGGGGTGCCGGGGGTGGTCGGCTCGGCCAAGGCGACGGCGGGGCTTATGCTGGCCGACCTGAAGGAGCGCGCCGCGTGACCGACGCCCTCGTCGCCCACAGCCGCGAGTCCATCACCAAGGGCTCCAAGAGCTTCCGCGCCGCCTCGCGCCTGTTCGACGCGAACACGCGCGAGGACGCCTGGCTGCTGTATTCCTGGTGCCGGCGCTGCGACGACGAGATCGACGGCCAGGACCACGGCCTGGGCGAGATCGAGCTGACGGACGAGGAGCGGGCCGAGCGGCTGGAGCGGCTGTACGGCATGACCCGCGCGGCGCTCCGCGGAGAACCGACCACCGACCCGGTGTTCGCCGCCTTCCAGCGCGTGGCGCTGAAACACGCCCTGCCGGAGGAGTATCCGCTCGCGCTGCTGGACGGCTTCGCTATGGACGTGGCGGGGCGGCGCTACCGCACGCTGGAGGACACGCTGGAATACTGCTGGCACGTGGCCGGAGTGGTGGGCGTGATGATGGCCTACGTGATGGGCGTGCGCGACGAGGCGGCGCTGAGGCGGGCGCAGGACCTGGGGATCGCCTTCCAGCTCACCAACATCGCCCGCGACGTGGTCGAGGACGCGCAGAAGGGGCGGGTGTACCTGCCGCAGGACTGGCTGACGCAGGCGGGGGCGGAGGCCGGCGAGGTCGCCTCGCCGTCGAAGCGCGAGGCGGTGTTCGCCGTCACCCGGCGGCTGCTGGAGACCGCCGAGCCCTACTACGACTCCGCCAAGGCGGGCCTGCGGTCGCTGCCGTTCCGCTCGTCCATGGCGATCGCGGCGGCGAGGGGCGTCTATCGCGAGATCGGCCGCAAGATCCTGCGTCGGGGTCCGGGGGCGCTGGACCGGCGCGCGGTGGTCGGGCGGGCGATGAAGCTGTGGCTGTTCGGGCGCGGGGCGCTGATCGCGGTCTGGACCCAGACGCTGGACCGCGGCAAGCCCGCGTCGGCGCGGCCGGAGCTGTGGACCAGGATTTAGCCGGTTTTCACTCCCGGCAGCCGCCACCAGGGCGCGTCCGGCTTCAGGTGGTGTTCGTGGTGGCGGCCGAAATGGAAGCAGGTCAGCAGCGACAGGCTCCAGCCCATCGGCACGGTGCGGGCGTTGTGGGCGTCGGCGAAGGCGTCGTCGGCGTGGCGGTGCGGCAGCCAGGTGCCGAAGGCGAACAGCTGCAGCGAACTGAGGATCGCCGGCACGCCCCAGAACAGGGCCGCGTTCAGCGGCGAGGCGCCGAGCGGGCCGAGGTAGAGCGCCAGAACCACGGTAACCAGGGCGAACTCGCGCCAGCCGAAGTAGGTGCGGAAGAACTTCAGGTACCAGCGCACGAACTCCCGCGGACGGCCGTGGTGGAAATCGGGATCGTCCTGCGAGCCCGGGGCCCGGTGGTGCTCGTGGTGCGCGGCGCGCAGCTTTCGGTAGTCGAAGGCGGCGTAGAGGCCCACCGCCAGCTGGCCCACGGCGGCGTTCAGGCGCGGGCGGCCCGGGGCGAGCGAGCCGTGCATGGCGTCGTGGGCGGTGATGAACAGGCCCGTGCCGAGCCAGGTCTGGACCAGGATCAGCAGCGGCGCGGCGTACAGGCCCGAACCCTCCAGAGGAAGGAAGAACACGCCCCAGAGGTGCAGGGCGGTCCAGCCGGTCAGCATGGCGCCCGCCAGGGTCAGGCCCACGACCGCCTGCCGGTCGGCGGCCTCGCGGGTCACGAGCGTGCCGCCTTGCTTGCGCGCAGGCGGGCCTTGAGGGCCTGAGGGTCGGGCGCCCAGAGGAAGCCGAACGACACCGCGTCGTGGCGGGTCGCCACGGCGTGGTGGAGCTTGTGCGCGAGCACCAGGCGGCGGAGGTAGCCGCGCTTGGGCACCCAGCGGAACGGCCAGCGCTGGTGCACCAGGCCGTCGTGCACGAAGGCGTACATCAAGCCGTAGAGGCTGACGCCCAGCCCCGCGAACCACACCCAGCGTAGACCGGGCTGGGCACCGAGCCAGAACAGGGCGACGGCGGGGGCGGCGAACACCACGGCGAACAGGTCGTTCTTCTCGAACCAGCCGGCGCGCGGTTCGTGGTGCGAGCGGTGCCAGACCCAACCCCAGCCGTGCATCACCCAGCGGTGGGTCGCCCAGGCGAACGCCTCCATGCCGAGGAAGGCGGCGAGGGTCACGGCGGCGTAAAGCAGGGCCTGCGGCATGGCGGACATTCTAGCGCGTCAGGCCGCGACGGTCGCGGGGCCGCGCAGCAGGTCGAGGAAGGCGAACAGGGGACCGTCCGGCCCGACCGCCAGCAGCGCGTCCTCGGCCGCCTGGAGCTCGGCTTCCATGGCCTGGCGGGCGCGATCCGGACCGATAAGGGAGACGACGGTGACCTTGCCCTGGTCCTGGCCCGCGTCCTTGCCGGCGTCCTCGAACCCGGCGCGGGCGTCGGCCAGGTCGTCGCGGATCTGGAAGGCCTGGCCGAGCCTGAGGCCGAACTCGCGCGCGGCGGCCTGGGCGGGGCGGTCGGACATCGCCAGGCAGGCACCGGTCTCGACCGCGGCCACGAACAGGGCGCCGGTCTTCTGGTGATTCAGAGAGGCCAATCCCTGCTCGGATCGGGCGCCCGCCGCCTCGCGCAGGTCGCGGACCTGGCCGGCCACAAGGCCTTCGAAGCCGACCGCGCGCGACAGCCGCCGAACCAGCCTGAGCCGACAGTCGGCCGAGACGCCGCGCGCCTCCGCCGCCACGCCGAAGGCGGCGTTCAGCAGGCCGACCGCGGCCAGCACCGCCACGTCCTCGCCGAAGCGGCGGTGCACGGTCGGCAGGCCTCGCCTTAGCGCGGCGTCGTCCATGCAGGGCAGGTCGTCCAGGATCAGCGAGGCCGCGTGCACCATCTCGATCGCGCAGCCGGGGTCGAGCGCGGCGTCTTCCTCGGCCCCGAAGTGGGCGGCGGCGGCGACGGTCAGCAGCGGACGAAGGCGCTTGCCGGGGGCCAGCAGGGCGTAGCGAACCGCCTCGGTCAGGGGCTCCGGCCCGCCGTCGACATGGGTCGACAGCTCGTCCAGCCGCGCCTCGACCGCCCCTTTCAGAGCGGGAAGTCGCCGTCGGAACGCGTCGCGGTCGGGCATGGCGGCTCCTAAAGTCACGGCAGCCTATCCTCCTGAACCGCGGCGCGCACCTTGATCCGCAGGCGTGCGCGAGGTTGTGATCCGAAGGACCGGCGTTCGTCGTAGCCGGGTTACGCCGGGGGACGCGCCATTGGATCAGCAGTCTGACACCGCCAGGCGCAAGGACCAGCACCTGGACGTGGTGCTGGCCGGCCTGGGCGCGGGATCGGGGACGACCGGGTTCGAGGCCGTGCGATTCGACCACGTCGCCCTGCCGGAGCTGGACTGCGACGCGATCGACTTGTCGGCGGACTTTCTGAGGCGGCGGCTGCGCGCGCCCCTGCTGATCAGCTCCATGACCGGCGGCCCGTCGCGGGCGGAGGCGATCAACGCGCGTTTGGCCGAGGCGGCGCAGGCGCTGGGCATAGCCTTGGGCGTGGGCTCGCAGCGGGTGGCGATCGAGAGCGACGGGGCGGGCGGTCTGGACCGATCGCTGCGCCGCCGAGCGCCCGACGTGCCGATCCTGGCCAATCTCGGCGCCGCGCAGCTGAACCTCGGCTACGGGCCGGACGAGGCGCGCCGGGCGGTGGAGATGATCGAGGCCGACGCCCTGATCGTCCACCTGAACCCCTTGCAGGAAGCGGTGCAGCCCGAGGGGGACCGGAACTGGGCGGGGATCACGGACCGGCTGGCGGCGCTGGTGCGGGACCTGCCGGTGCCGGTGATCGTCAAGGAGACCGGCGCGGGGATTTCCGGCGCGGTCGCACGGCGGCTGGCCGACGTCGGCGTGGCGGGAATCGACGTGGCCGGCGCCGGCGGCACCAACTGGGCGCTGGTCGAGGGCGCACGGGCGTCGGAAGCCGACATGAAGCTGGCCGCCGCCTTCGCCGGCTGGGGCGTCCCCACCGCTCGCGCCATAACCGACGTGCGCGCCGCCTGTCCGGAGGTGCTGCTGATCGGCTCGGGCGGGGTGCGCGACGGCGTGGACGCGGCCAAGGCGATCCGTCTCGGCGCCGACGTGGTGGGCCAGGCCGCGGGCGTGCTGAACGCGGCGCTGGTCTCCGCCGACGCGGTCGTCGCGCACTTCGAGACGGTGATCCGCCAACTGAGGGTGGCCTGCTTCTGCACCGGATCAAAGGACCTGGCGGCGCTCCGTATGGCGCGTTTGCTCTAGAACAGAGCGTGCCGCCCGGGCCACGCTCGCCGTCTCGTCGCGCGGCGTTACGCGGTGTTCATTTGAAACCGGCCCCCGCCTAGGTATGGTCAAGTCGGGCTCGTGGGCCCGGGGGATGTCGAGCGCTATGAAACAGTTTCTGGTCACCGTGGCGGGGGTCTTCGTCGGACTGCTGCTCTTCTTCATCGTCCTGCCGCTGTCGCTGATCTTCGGCGCGGCGAGTTCGGCCAAGTCGCCGATCCCGGCTCAGGCGGTGCTCGAGCTCGACCTGCGCGACGGCCTGTCCGACCAGGATCCGCAGAACCCGTTCGCCCTGTTCGGCGGCGGCGGGACCTCGGTGATGAGTGTGGTCGAGACGCTGGACCGCGCCGAGGACGACTCCAAGGTCAAGGCGCTGCTGGTGCGGCTGCCGGAAACCGGCATGGCCCCGGCCGCGGCCGAGGAGCTGCGCGGCGCCTTCAAGCGCTTCCGCGCCGCCGGCAAGCCGGTGATCGCCCACAGCCAGGGCCTGTATCCCTCGGGCATGGTGATCTCCAGCTACATGCTGGGCGCCTCCGCCAGCGAGCTGTGGATGCAGGGCGGCGCCAGCTTCCAGGCCACGGGCGTCGCCAGCGAGGAGATGTTCCTGAAGCGCGCGTTCGACAAGTACGGCGTCAAGGCCGAGTACGAGCAGCGCTACGAGTACAAGAACGCGGTCAATCCCTACCTTCACTCCGACTTCACCCCGGCCCACCGTGAGGCGGCCCTGTCGTGGATGGGCGCGGTGTTCGACAGCGCGCTGGCCGCCGCGGCCCAGGACCGCAAGCAGGACGTCAAGGCGCTGAAGGCGGTGATCGAGGCCGGCCCCTATACGGCCGAGGAAGCCCGCGCCAAGGGGCTGATCGACAAGATCGGCCAGGTCGAGGAGGTCGAGGCCGCGGTTAAGAAGCGCGCCGGCGACAAGGCCAAGATCGTCGAGTTCGACGACTACCGCTCCAACCTGACGCCGCGCACCACCGGCAAGAGCACCATCGCGGTGGTCGGCGGCGAGGGTGCCATCGTCACCGGCGAGGGCGGCGGCGGCGGCTTCGGCGGCGACTCGATGATGTATTCCGACGACGTGGCCGAGGCGATCTACGACGCGATCGAGGACAAGAACGTCAAGGCGATCGTGTTCCGCGTCTCCTCGCCCGGCGGTTCGGACGTGGCCTCGGAGCAGATCCTGGGCGCGGTTCGCGCGGCCAAGGCGGCGGGCAAGCCGGTGGTGGTGTCGATGGGCACCTACGCCGCGTCCGGCGGCTACTGGATCTCGTCCGACGCCTCGGCGATCGTGGCCCAGCCCTCGACCCTGACCGGCTCGATCGGCGTGTTCGGCGGCAAGTTCGTGATCGGCGACGCGGCGAGCCGCTTCGGCGTCGATCTCCGCGACGTGGGCGTGGGCGGCGAGTACGCCGGCGCCTTCTCCTCCAGCCAGGGCTTCTCGCCCCGGCAGCGGGCCGAGTTCGGCCAGTGGATGGACGGCATCTACGAGGGCTTCGTCACCCGCGTCTCCTCCGGCCGCAAGATTCCGGCCGAGCGCGTGCGCGAGATCGCCAAGGGCCGCGTGTGGACCGGCGCCCAGGCCAAGGAACTGGGCCTGGTCGACGAGCTGGGCGGCATCCACGAGGCGGTGGCCAAGGCCAAGGCCCTGGCCAAGATCCCGGCCGCCGAAGAGGTCAAGCTGAAGAAGTTCCCGGGCGAGAAGTCTCCGTTCGAGGCGTTCGGCGAAGCCTTCGGCATGAGCGCCGCTTCGATGCGGACCCTGGCCGCGGCCGGCTGGATCCTCGGCGACCCGCGCGCCGAGGCGGTGATGGACGAAATGGCCGAGGCCCGCCTGCGCGACCGCGGCGCCACCGTGATGGCCTCGACCCCGGTCGACTGAGGCCTGGGCTGCAAGCCCGCAGACCGAGGAAAGCCCCGCTCCGGCGGGGCTTTCTTTTGCGCCGCCGATTGCCCGGCCTTGCGCTTCCGCCTATCTCGCGCGCCATGAGCGGGCCGATCGACGAAGAGCTGGAGGCGCTGGCGGAGGAGTTCGACCTGCTGGGCGACTGGGAGGAGCGCTACCGCTACGTCATCGAGCTGGGCCGCGAGCTCGCACCCTATCCGGACGAGGCGCGCGACGAGGCGCACAAGGTGCGGGGCTGCGCCAGCCAGGTGTGGCTGCTGACCCGCCGGCTGCCGGACGGCCGGGTGGAGTTCCTGGGCGACAGCGACGCGCACATCGTCAAGGGCCTGGTGGCGGTCATGCTGCGCCTCTACTCGGGCCGCCTGCCCGAGCAGATCACCGCCTTCGACGCGCGCGGGGCCGTGGAGCGGCTGGGCCTCTCCGGCGCCCTGACCAGCCAGCGCGCCAACGGCCTGGCGGCCATGGTCGAGCGCATCCGCCGGGATGCGGCGGCGGCCCTGCCCGCCTGAGCGTCACCGCCGCCGGACCGCCCGCTCCACGTTCCTGACGTCCGGCGTCATGTCCAGGCAGCCGCCGCGCGAGCGCAGCACGGTGCGGTGCAGGTCCGCAGGCGGCAGATCGGCCAGCTTGCGAACGGTCGCCCCGGTCCGTTTCCCGGCCGGGACGAGCCCGGGGCTCGGGCAGGCGGGGCGGCCCGTCCAGCCGGACTGCGCGGCCGGTACTTCCGTACGCACGGCCGTATCGGGCCCTGCGGCGGAGGAGGCGAGGGCGAGGATCAAGGTCGTCGGCAAAGCGAGCATGGCGAGGCTCCTCTGAACGGACGCGGGAATTCTACCACGGGTCAGCCGATTCCGTAGTGGGCGGCCAGCCGTTGAAGGCCCAGTTTCAGCAGGGTCTTGCCCGAGCGGCGCGGCAGGTTCAGGCCGCGCTCGGCCGCCTCCAGCGCCGAGCCGGTCAGGCATACGCGTTCGAGGATATCCCTCAAGCCCGGCCCGACCGCGTCCAGCGCCGCGCGCCCCCGCGCCTTGGCCGCCACGCGGGTCTCGGCGGGATCCAGGCCCGGCCCGCGACCGCCGGCCGCGCGGGGGCTCGCGTCCCAGCACATGGTGATGCGGCCGACGATGCGGGCGCGCTCGAAGTCCTCGCGCAGACGTTCGCCCGCGGCGGCCTCGGCGGCGGTCAGCCAGGGCGCGCCGTCCGGGCCCTTGCGTCGAGCCAGCCACGCGATCGGCGACTCGCCGAGGTTGGCGCGGCGGCGCACCAGCCGCCCGTCGGGCTCGGTCACCTCGCGCTCGCCCTCGATCACGCCGGGCCGGCCGGGGGGCGGCGGGGAGTCACGGACCGTAGCGGTCCGGGCCAGGCTCCAGCCTCCGGCGGGGCGAAGTTTCAGTCCCGGCTCTCGGGCGAGGCGACGGAACACGCTTTCGCCGAAGGTCGCGGCGGCGCGGCGGCGGCGATCCTCGCCGCTGCGAACGGCGTAGCCGCCGCCTTCGGCCCTGACCCAGGCGCCGGGCCTGGACAGCAGCTCGGCGACACGAGCGGCCTGCCGTTCCGGATCGGGCGCGCTCACGGGTAGGCCCTCGGCTCGGGCGCCGCCCGCAGGCAACGTTCCAGGGTCGAGAGGAAAGCGTCGAAGGCGGCGTCCTCGCGCCGCTCCTCGATCCGTCGGCAGGCGAGCGCGGCGGTCGTCCGGTCGCGTCCGAACGCCGTCCCGACCCGCCACAGCGGCCAACCGAACTGAGTGCTCGCCAAATAGATCGCGATCTGGCGCGCCGTCACCGCCTTGCGAGCGCGCGTTTCGGTCGCGATCGCCTTCGGCTGCACGCCGGTGGCCAGCGCCACCAATCCGGTCACGAACGCGGCGCGCGCCGCGTCCAGCTCCTGTTCCAACGCGGTCGCCCACCCGACCGCCTCCACCTTCGACATGTCGCACCCTCTTCGCATCACCGGCCAGGCGTTCGGCCTGTCCACGTCCGCATTCTACGGCGGCTCGCGAGCGGGAGGATAACTTTCCTATGACGAGAGGAAAAGGAAAAGTTCCTCTTTGTTCTCCAAGCGAACGGCGGGCGAGCCGATCGGAAAAAGGGGGAATATCGGCGGGGACGTCAGGCCGCGCGCACCCCTGACGGCGGCTCGTTCAGGCCCAGAACAGAGTCGTAGCCCAGGATCATGTCCACGGTCTCGCCGTCAGACGCCAGCGGCAATCGAAGCCACAGCAGCGCCAGCCGCCCGCCGTCGCGCCAGTCCAGCACGCGGGTCCCGACCGCCGGGCGGCGGCTCTCGACCACGCCGTGCAGCTCCGAGCGCCAGTAGGCGGCCTCGGGTCCGGCGTAGACCTGGTCGACGCTGAGGCCGGTGATCTCGCGCCCGTAGACGCCGTACAGCCCGGTGCCCGCTAGGCGCAGGCGATAGTCGGCGGGGTCGCGGCGGACCTCGGTCAGGGTGACGGTGGGCAGGTGGCGCTTGAAGCAGACGGGATCGATGTCGCGCCGCCCCGGCAGCCCGCCGCGTCGGGCCCGAAGCCCCGCCCAGTAGGCGAGCAGCTCCTGATGGGCCCTGAGGGCGGAGTTCGGCGCGGCCATGTGCGCGGTCATCCCCGGAATACGCCCCGAAAGCTCGCCGTGAATCAGCGGCTTCCAGAATCGTCGAACGCCGGATTCGCGGGCAAGCGGAAAAGGGTTAACGGCGCGTGTGCGCGGGAAGCGTTGCGGGAAAGACTCAGTGGCCCGGCCGCCCGCTGCAAAGAAAAGCGCCCGCCTCTTTCGAGGCGGGCGCTTGCAAGCTGTTCTGAACGGCTTCTTACCGGCGACCGCCGCGGGCCGGTTTGCGGCCGCCCTGGCCCAGGCCCATCTGCTTGGCCAGGTCCGACCGCGCCTTGGCGTAGTTCGGGGCGACCATCGGATAGTCCTTGGGCAGGTTCCACTTCGCCCGGTACTCCTCCGGGCTCATGTTGTACTTGGTGCGCAGGTGGCGCTTCAGCGACTTGAACTTGCGACCGTCCTCGAGGCAGACGAGGTGGTCGGGGGTGATCGACTTCTTCACCGGAACCGCGGGCTCTTTCGGCGCGGGCTGGGCGACCTCGGCCCCGCCGGTCACGCCGGACAGGGCGCGGTGCACGCTCTGGATCAGGGCGGGCAGATCGGCCGCGCTGACCGAGTTGTTGCCGACGTAGGCGGACACGATATCCGCCGTCATCTCGATGATCTCAGCCTTCTCGTCCATTTTCTTCTTAATCCGCAGGTCAGGGAGGATTCCGAATCGGTTCAACACCGAAACTGTTCAGGCCGTGCATATAGAGGTTCGCAGAACCGTACAATAGAGGCGGCGACGTGAAGATGAGATGCGGCCACTGAAAGGCCGGTTTCAGAACTGGCCGCGTGACGGGCTGTCGATGACCTGACCCCGACCAAGCGTTACAGCGTTCGAGCCCACGCGCGCTTCCAGGTCTCAGCGACCGAAGTTTTCCGCCAGCGCCAGCATGGCCGCGCGCTGCGGCGCCGAATATTCGTCGAGCGCCTCGTCGTCTCCGTCCCGGATCGCGGCGATCAGGGCCGGCGTCAGCGCCGACGACAGCGCCCAGTTCCAGTAGCGCAGCACCGTCTGGGCGCGGTCGACCGCCATCATGTCGTAGGTGATCAGCACCTGCTCAAGCGCCTCGGTGCGGCGGCCTTCCGCGTCCGTCTCGGGACGTTTCATCGACCGCCACAGCTCGATCACCGCTGTCTTGGGCAGGCCCGTGGCCTTGCACAGGATCGCCAGCGGCTCGCCGCCTACATCGGCCAGGATCTTGGCGGTGGTGGCGGGCTTCAGGCCTGAAAGGTAGCCGATTTCCTCGGCCAGCTCGCGGGTCATGCCCCCTTCGGCGGCTGCGGCGACCGCCTCCTCCAGCCCGCCGTAGGGGCTGCGCTCGGCGGCGGCGCGGTTCCGCTGGCGCCGCTCGATGAACTGCAGCGCCTTGCGCGACAGGGCGTCGGACCAGTTCTCGGCCGCGGCCATGGGGAAGACGTCGTCGACCGCTTCCTGAAGCAGGTCGCGCGCCACGGCGAAGCGGGACAGGATCACCCGCCGCGCGTCCGCGTCCGCCCACCAGAACATCACATAGGCGCCGGACGGGCGCAGCTCGGGGCGGCGCAGCAGCAACTGGACCAGCCGCGGCTCGGCCCGGCTGGCGGCGACGATCGCCTCCAACGCGGGCTGGGACATGCGCGCGGTCGCGTTCTTGAGCAGCGCCTCCAGCACCTCCGTCTCGCCGAACGCGGCCAGGGTCTCGGACAGCACCTCGGAGACGAACCGGCGTCCGGCGATCAGCTTGCGGTGCTCCAGGTCCACGTCGCGGGCGCAGGCGACCAGGTCGGCGTCGGTCAGCGACACGCAATCGTCGATCAGGGTGCGGGCGATCTCCAGCTCGTCGCGCAGGAACAGCCGCACCAGGCAGTTCGGAACCTCGCCCAGGGGCGCGATCCGCCGGACCACCTTCAGCCGCTCGCCCTCATCCGCCTCGCGCAGCATCTCGACCAGCAGGTCGGCGGTCATCGCCCGCTCGAAGGCGTTGATGCGGCTGGCGGGCAGGGAGACCACGTCGGCCAGGCGGCGGAGCAGCTGGCGCCGCGCACGCGAGGGCGGCGCGGGCGCGGCCTCTTCGCTGACGGGCGCCGGCTGGGTCATGACCGCCGATTAGAGCCGGACGCGGTTAACCGCGGGTGTGCGGCGTCAGTCGCCGAGCGCCTTCAGGATTTCGGCTTCCGGCAGGTTCGGATCGGCGAGCGGGTGGCCGCGCACCTGGGCCCGCCAGTCGAGGTCCGTCGAGAACCGGGGCCTCGAGAACCGGATCCAGTCGACCTCCAGCGTCATGTCGACCCGGGCCTCCTTGTTCACGGCGCGGTTGATCTGCTCAGGGTTCTCCGGCCCGGGAGGCACGTCGTCGCTGGTGGTGTAGGCGATCAGGCCGACCTGCATCTGCGGGCGCGGCTCCATGCGGTAGAAGCGGTCGCGCAGCTTCCAGGGGCCTTTCCCGTCCTCGCGCGCCAGGGCAAACAGCGTCATGCCCACCCGCACCAGCCGCAACTCGGTCCATCCGCTGTTCCACGGCCGCAGCTTCAGGGACGAGTAGCTGTTGTAGGTGCCCTTGGTCTCGGTGACCGGCACGCCCGGCTCCAGGCCGACGCCCGTGGTTATGAAGTGCCAGTTTTCGGCCCGGGGGGACCATGCGCCCGCGTTCACGCCGTTGGGCACGCGCGCCATCAATCCGCCGAGCGACCAGGTCCCGCCGGGGATCGGGCCGTTCGCCCCTCGCGTGCGCACCCGGGCGCGCACGTCGAAATCGCCTGAGACGGTCTTGAACAGGAAGGGCGCGTTCAGGTCGCGCACCCAGGCGGAATGGAGAGGCTCCATCCGCAGCGCGCCCGGCGTGGCCACGCCGACGTCCAGAGCCTTGATCTTGTCCGGCCAGCCGTACTCGGCGTGGAACAGCTTCCAGTCGGGCGAGACTGCGGAAGCGTCGAACTCGTCGCCGAGCGAGGTCAGATCGTCGGCGGCGCAGGCGGCGCTGTTCGCTGCGAGAAACAGCACGGCGGCCAGAGCGGCGGAGACACGCAAGGAAGCACCTCGAGGATGTTTGTCGCCAAGCAAACAAGCGGCTCAATGAGGCCGAAGCTTGGCTGTAAGATTTCAGGCGGGAGACAGACCGCGCACGAGGCGTGCGGACAGGGCGGTCGCGACGTCCTCGACCGGAGCGGCGTCTGCGGCGACGGCCGGCGCGTGCAGCAGCACGACGGTGGGGCCGGCGTCTCCGGCTTCGCTCAGCAGGCGGTAGAACAGCCACGCGCCCATGCCCTCGCCTGGGTCGGAGGAGGCGGACGCGGGCGCCCCGGACTGCTGGATCGCGCGCACCAGTTCGACCACCGGAGCGCCGGTGCGCACGCTGGCGGGCCCGAGGGGAGAGATGCGCCCGCCTTTGGGGCCGCCGCGGTTGACCGCGCGCATCTCGACCCGCCACTCGGCCGATTTCGGCGCCGTGTCGAGAATCAGCACGCCCGAGGCCCGTTCGACTAGGACCGCCTCGGCCGCGGTCTCCGCGGCGCGCGCGACCGGACCCGACAGCGACAGGATCGACAGCAGCGCGCCGGGGGGCGACCAGTCGCGCGCCTCGAGGTCTGCGAGCAGGGCGCCCGCCGCGCCGCCGTCGCGCGCCGGGCCGCAGAGCAGCAGACGGGGACGTTGGGCGGCCGTGTCGTCGAAGGAGGGCGGCATGGGCCTTCAGGCGGATTGTGACACGGCCGTGACACTGGCCTCAGGCCGGAAACCGGGTCAAGACTCGACGCCGGCCGGGCCGCTCGCGGCGACGGGAGTGCGGCTTTACGGTCGCGCTTGCGGCTGCGGCTTCAACACCGGCCCGACCACCTCGATCCGGTCGGTCTGCACGACGCCGTCGAAGTCCTTGGGGATGCGCCGCGCCGTCTCCGCGTCGTCGATGCTGACCAGGCTCTTGACCTTCCAGTCGACGCTGCCGCCCAGCCACACCTCGCTGCCGCCCTTCTCCATCCGGTCGATGAAGCGGTTGGGCCAGCCCCACAACAGCCAGCCCTGCTCGACCGGCACGTACACCACCGTGTCGCGGCAGGCGGCGGGCAGACGCCCGGTCCAGCCGGTCAGCAGGTAGCCCTGCATGCAGCGCTTCATCTGCTGCTTGGTGAAGACGCGGATCGAGGGGTTCAGCTCTTTCAACCGCTCGGACGGCTTCCAGCCGCCGTTGACCACCAGCCGCTCGGGCCGGGCGTGCGGGCGCGCGCTGAGATAGGCGTGCAGCAGGTCGCCCTCGCGCCGGTCGTTGGACTTCACGTTGACGACGATGCGCTTGTCCGGAAAGGCGCGCAGCACCTCGTCGAGGGTGGGCATCAGCCCCACGCCCTTACCGCGCAGCGGGAAGGTCTCGCCGCCGTCGGCGGTGTAGCCCCAGCCCACGTCGAGGGTCTTGAGGTAGGCCATGGTCTGCCGACGGGTGACCCCCTTCCCTTCGGTGCGGCAATCGATGGTCCAGTCGTGGAAGACGGCAAACTCGCCGTCGGTGGTGGGATGCACGTCCACCTCGACCATGTCGGCGCCCAGCTCGAACGCCTTGCGCATCGACGGCAGGGTGTTCTCGATGAAGTCGTGGGTCGGCGGATGGATCTTGGACGCGGTGCAGCTCTGGCGGGTCAGCCCCTCGCGTGAGAAGGTGTGGTGCATCCCGCGGTGGGCCAGCAGCTGCACGCCCCCTTCGGGTTTGGGCGCCGACCAGCTGTTGTTGACGGCGTAGAGCCCGGCCAGCACGGCGACGGCGGCGCCGAGCGCGATGTTACGCTTCTTCATGTAGGAATCCTCACGCGTCCGGGGCGCCGGCGGGCAGGGTCTGGGGCAGGCCGACGTGGACCAGCTTCCACTTGAAAATTCCGCGCCGCTCGAAGGTGAACACCGTCTCGCCCGCGGCCTGTCCGTCCACCGTCAGACGGCAGCGGTTGACGCCCCAGTAGGCGATCCTCGGCATCGGGCCGTTCGCGCCCGGGCCTGAGGCGACCGGCGTGGGCGCGCGGCGGACGACCGCGCGGCCTTCGCCGAGCGTCAGGCCCTCCATCGCGTCGGGGGTCAGGTAGGCGTCCACGTTCGGCGCGGGCTTGGCCGAAGTCTCGAGCTGACGGCGGATGGCTCCGATCGGGTCGTTCAGGATCGAGGGCGGCGGCGCCTGGACGCCGGGCGTGGCGTCCAGCTGCGGCTTGAGGCTGGCCCGCACCGCGTCGAAGTCGACGATGTCGGCCAGGCCCTGCACGTCCTCGGCCTGGGCGGCCGAACGCAGCGCAAAGAAGGCCACCACCGGCGCGAACACGAAGGAGCCGGCTGCGACGACCACGGCCAGCACCAGAACGATCGGCAATACGCGTTTCATCGGCCCCGTTCCCCCTGTGAGCGGCCGACGCGAGGCGCGTCGTCAGGCCGCCGTTTGCTGTCCCATAGCCTTGTCGAGGTTTTCGGCGACCTTGTCGAGGAAGCCTTCGGTCGACAGCCAGCCCTGCTGGTCGCCCACCAGAAGCGCCAAGTCCTTGGTCATGCAGCCGCTTTCCACCGTATCGACGGTGATCCGCTCCAGCTGCACGGCGAAATCGGCCAGCGCGGTGTTGCCGTCGAGCTTCGCCCGGTGCTTCAGCCCGCGCGTCCAGGCGAAGATCGAGGCGATGGAGTTGGTCGAGGTCGGCTCGCCGCGCTGGTGCTGGCGGTAGTGGCGGGTGACGGTGCCGTGGGCGGCCTCGGCCTCCACCGTCTTGCCGTCGGGGGTCATCAGCACCGAGGTCATGAGGCCCAGCGACCCGAACCCCTGGGCGACCATGTCCGACTGCACGTCGCCGTCGTAGTTCTTGCACGCCCAGACGAACGCGCCCGACCACTTCAGCGCCGAAGCCACCAGATCGTCGATCAGCCGGTGCTCGTAGACCAGGCCCAACTCCTTGTACTGGGCGGCGTAGTCGCGCTCGAAGATCTCCTGGAAGATGTCCTTGAACTTGCCGTCGTAGGCCTTGAGGATGGTGTTCTTGGTCGAGAGATAGACCGGGTACTTGCGGTCCAGGCCGTAGCGGAAGCAGGCGTG
>Ga0196964_10000404_pt1 | contig 27826 bp, 26 predicted proteins | sample S1_10metaG_FD_148615 | JGI IMG/M metagenome (GOLD analysis project Ga0196964, IMG submission 148615) | Soil microbial communities from Anza Borrego desert, Southern California, United States - S1_10 | ecosystem: Environmental > Terrestrial > Soil > Desert | place: USA: California | collected... | reverse complement strand
GAATCGATCCGGGCCGTGGTCCGCGCCCGGGGCGGCGGACGCGACGGCCGCGGCCTCCGCCCGGGCGACGCCTACATGCTGAACGCGCCCTACAACGGCGGCACCCACCTGCCCGACATCACCGTCATCATGCCGGTGTTCCTGGACGGCGACCCGGAGCCCGTCTTCTTCGTCGCCGCCCGCGGCCACCACGCCGACATCGGCGGGATCACGCCCGGCTCCATGCCCCCCGACAGCCGCACGGTCGAGGAGGAGGGCGTGCTGATCGACGACTTCCTGCTCATCGACGAAGGCCGGTTCCTGGAGGCCGAAACCCGCGCCCTGCTCGCCTCCGGCGACTGGCCGGCGCGCAACCCGGACCAGAACCTGGCCGATCTGAAGGCCCAGGCCGCCGCCTGCGCCCGCGGCGCCGAGCAGCTCGCCGCCATGGTCGACGAGTTCGGGCGCGAGGTCGTCGAGGCCTACATGGGGCACGTCATGGCCAATGCGGAGGAGCAGGTGCGCCGCGTCGTGGGCCGCCTCACGGACGGGGACTACGCCTGCGAGACCGACGACGGCGCGGTCGTGAAGGTGGCCATCCGCGTCGACCGCGAGGCCCGCTCCGCGACGATCGACTTCGCCGGCGCCAGCCCCCAGCTCGACAGCAACTTCAACGCCCCGCTCTCGATCACCCGCGCCGCCGTCCTCTACGTCTTCCGCACCCTGGTGGACGACGACATCCCCCTCAACGAGGGCTGCCTCGAGCCGCTGGAGATCCGCGTCCCCGAGGGCTCGATGCTGAACCCGCGCTATCCCGCCGCCGTGGTCGCCGGCAACGTCGAGACCAGCCAGGTGGTGGTCGACGCCCTCTACGGCGCGCTCGGCGCCCTGGCCGGGTCGCAGGGGACGATGAACAACTTCACCTTCGGCGACGCGCGGCGGCAGTACTACGAGACCATCGCCGGCGGCTCCGGGGCCGGGCCGGGCTTCCCCGGCGCCAGCGCCGTGCAGACCCACATGACCAACTCGCGCCTCACCGACCCCGAGGTGCTGGAGAGCCGCTTCCCCGTGCTGCTGGAGGAATTCTCGATCCGCCGCGGGTCGGGCGGCGAGGGCCGCTGGCCGGGCGGGGACGGGGTCGTGCGCAAGGTGCGCTTCCGCGAGCCGATGACCGCCGCCATCCTGTCGAACCGCCGCCGCACGCCGCCGCGCGGGCTCGCGGGCGGCGGCGACGGGGCCCCTGGCCTGAACCGCGTCCTGCGCGCGGACGGAAGCTCGGAAACCCTGACCGCCACCGACCAGCGCGAGATGGCCCCCGGCGACGCCTTCGTCATCGAGACCCCCGGCGGCGGGGGATACGGCAGGCCCGGGTGACCTAGAGGAGCTGGCCGACGACCACGAGCACGATGGCGCCGGCCAAGAGCCCCCAGACGATCCAGGCCAGGGCCCGCCCGACCATCCGCCCGGCCCGTTGCGCCGGCTCGCCCGCGGCGACCGTCCCCCTGGGGACCTGGCGCACGACCAGCGGCCGCCCGGCGTTTCCCGGCTTGGGCTTCTTCGCCGCCAGCGCCGCCATCTCGGCCTTGCGGCGGGCCTCGTCGGCGCGCCGGCGCTGGTCCAGGCTCACGATCTTGTCTTCGTCGCCGTCGTCCATGGGAAGAGCCATAGCGCCTTGGACCGCCGCGGGCCACGGCCCTTCGCGGACCGCTTGACAGCCTCCCGCCGAAGGCGCGGCATGGCCCCCATGCGCCCTCGCCCCGCGCCGGAGTGGTCGACCGAGGCCTGGTTCAACACCGAGGCGCCGCTCAGCCTGGCCGCGCTTCGCGGCCGCGTCGTGGTGCTCTACGCCTTCCAGATGCTGTGCCCGGGCTGCGTCTCCACCGCCCTGCCGCAGGCCCAGCGCGTGACCGAGGCCTTCTCGTCCGACCAGGTCGCGGTGGTGGGGCTGCACACGGTGTTCGAGCACCACGCCGCCAACAGCCCCGAGGCGCTGGGGGCCTTCCTGCACGAGTACCGCATCCGCTTCCCGGTCGGCGTCGACCGCCCGGGCCCGGACGGCGGCGTGCCCGTGACCATGGCCGCCTACGCCATGCAGGGCACGCCGACCCTGGTGCTGATCGACCGCGAGGGCCGCATCCGCAAGCACAGGTTCGGCCACGAGACGGACCTCAGGCTCGGGGCCGAGATCTACGCCCTGGTCGCCGAAGCGGGCGACGGCGCGCTGGCGGCCGGCGCCGAGGACGGGGCGGGCCGCTGCGCGGTGGAGTGATGCGGTCGTTCACTTTTCGTTCTTGATCGGCGAACCGCGTTCTGCTTAAGCTCGGCCCGGCGGAGGAGCGGCATGCGCGGCCAGGTCGTCACGGTGGCGTTCGAGGGGGTCGAGGCGCGGCGCGTCGACGTCGAGGTCACCTGGACCAACACCGTGCCCGCCGCCTTCCACATCGTGGGCCTGGCCGACAAGGCGGTGGCCGAGAGCCGCGAACGGGTCCGCGGCGCCTTCGCCGGCCTGGGCCTGTCCCTGCCCGCCAAGCGCATCGTCGCCAACTTGGCCCCGGCCGACCTGCCCAAGGAGGGCAGCCACTACGACCTGCCGGTGGCGCTGGCGCTGATGGCGGCCATGGGCGTGATCCCGCAGGACGCCCTGACCAGCTGGGTGGCGGTCGGCGAGCTGCGCTTCGACGGCACGGTGGCGCCCGTGTCGGGCGCCCTGCCCGCGGCGGTGGCGGCCCACGCCATGGGGCTGGGGCTCATCTGCCCCGAGGCGAACGGGCCGGAGGCGGCCTGGGCCGGGGAGGTCCCGATCCTGGCCCCGCGCTCGCTGATCTCGCTGGTCAACCATTTCCGCGGCGTCCAGGTCATGGGCGCGCCCGCGCCGGGGCCGGTGACGGCCGGGCCGGGCGGTCTCGACCTCCGGGAGGTGAAGGGCCAGGAGCAGGCCAAGCGGGCGCTGGAGATCGCCGCCGCCGGCGGCCACAACCTGCTTATGTTGGGTGCGTCAAGACCCCTCAGGAGGAGGACCGTCATCCTCCTTAGCCCAGAGCTGAATCACAGTACTTCCATCGGCATCCAATCCTTGCCCGACGGCAGATACGCGGGTCAGCCGCGCCTTTGAGAGTCTCGCCGCAACCCCCCTGAGGGTGTCCAGGCTAGTAGGTACGCCGATCACTGAGAGGAGTTCATCTCCGAACTGGGACACCGCCTTTATCGGGAAGGCAACGCGAGCGCCGGGCGCGCCCTCGATAACCAAGGTGCTGCCGCGCCCGGCGAAATGCCCGTCGCCATCAGCGTCGAGGGTAACGTGGCATTCTAGGTCGCTAGCTGTCAGCAGTCCGGCGTGGTCCATCGCCAGCACGTCTCGGAACGGCGTTGCCGTTACGCTTCCGATCCACGGGATGACTCTCCGCATCGCGTAGGGCGCTAGAGCTTCAAAAGCGGCGGCCACCTTGGGGTCAAGCTCGGAGATGCATCGGAGGGTGCCGAGCGAGAAGCTTCCCGGCTCACGCATCTCACCGGCCAAGACCTTTGCCCACAGCGTCCGCAACCGCTCCGATGAAGCTAGTTCGGCCCGCGCCCCGAAGGCGTTCAGCCAGTCCTCATCGGGAGGCGGGGTACCCTCTGGGGGAGGGAGCTTGAGAAGGTCTTCGTGAGCCGCCACGGCGATGGCTTCGCGGTTGTCGTACTTCCGAACCACATCCGCGATGTGAGCCTCTGCCGCACGCCTGATGAATGCTTCATCCGCCACAACGAGCCGCGCGGCCTCATCGGCAATAGCCTTCTCAACTGCCGCTTTCGCGTAGGTCTCGCTCTCGATTGGCTGGGCCTTGGCACGCTGCTTAGCGATGCGTTCCGCGAACATCACTCCAAGGAACTGCGAGAGGGTCTGGATTACGGGCGTCATGATCCCGGCAGGGACGCCGGTTCCGGCAGCAACCAACTGTCCAGCGGCCTCGGAGGCTGGGTCGTCAGACGGGCTCGACACTTCGCACAGGCCTCGATGCGCGGTTGAGGATCGCAACCTAGTCGATTCCGCGCTCGGAACAAACAGTGGACGGCGCGCCGCACCCCGCCCGTTGGAACCGAGGCAGATCGACAGAACCGCTCTGCCACCGTAAGGTGAGGCTCGCAACTCTCGGGGGAGGGATTATGCGGACGCTCTTGATCCTGACGGTGGGACTGCTCGCGTTGCCGACCACCGCTCCGGCGCACTCAGGGGGCTTGGCCGCGGACGGCTGTCACATGGACCGCAGCACTGGAAGGCGGCACTGCCACCGGCCGCCCGGTGCGACCGCTCGCCGCGACCCACCGCCGGTCCAACGCTTCGCCGGTAGCGGGGAGAAAAGCCGTCCGGCCACTCGCCGCCCCTTCGCCAACTGCTCGGAGGCGCGCGCCGCTGGGGCCGCCCCGGTCTATCGGGGGGACCCTGGATACGCGCCTCGCCTGGATCGGGACAACGACGGCGTGGGCTGTGAGTAGGAGGCTTCTGGCCCTCCTTCCATTCCTCGCCTTGACCGCTTGCGGAGGACCGCCCACGCCGCCCGCTGAGGAGCGCCGTGACGTGTCGGCGGAAGAAGCCGCCCTCCTGGCGAGCCTTCCCCCAGAGGACGCGCGGACGGCTCTCATCGGCGATGACATACCGGCGGAGAAGAAGGCGGACTTCATGATTGCGTGCGCCCAGGCGCTCATAGAGCTAGGCGACAGGGACCGGCGGTTGAAGGACGCCATGATGCCTCCGCCGTGGGCTATGGCCGTCCTCCCCCGACCGTCACCCACGCGGGTCCGGTGCGCGGTGTCCGGAGGCGGGAACATGGGGTCCGGCTACCTGGACGTGGATGTCCGGTGCAACGACCCTAACGACAAGAGTTGCTCCGATCCGGTGGAACTCGTGTTGGCCAGTGAGAAGGTTTATCCGCGGTAGGCGTCAGCGCCCAGACAGGCGCGCGAGTGAGCCGAACACTCCCGGCCGCGGGTCCATGAACATGCTCCTTGGGCGAGTCATCCTCGGATAGTCCGCGAGGGTGAACTCGGGGGCCGCCTTCGAAGGTTGCATGTTCAAGGGGGTGGCGTGCCGGTTCCGGAGATCGGTCTCGATGTCCAGTCGCTCGCGCCCAGTCCGCCCTTCGAAGCACACGTGGAGTTCATCCGCCCCGAGGAGTTGGGCGACGAAACCGAGCCCGTTCGCGTGGTCATGCCATCGGCGGTCCAGGTTGTCGGTCTCGCCCCAGTACTTCGGGTCACGAAGGCCGGACGGGAGGGCCTGGGCGTAGAGGTAGTTCGCGGGGAGAGTAACCCCAGGCGAGAGCCAGACGGGCAGCACGAGGAACTCGTACAGGCGACCCGAGCGACCACGCCAGTAGTGCTTGAGCATGAGCGTTCGTTCCAGCGCCGGGGCGGTGGGAGGGGAGGCGAGTCGCTCCGGCGTAAGGCTAAGGTACCATCTTTCGCGATGAGAACAAACAGTGTACGCCGACTCACGCCCCAAGTGCCCTACGGCTTCATCTCAGGTCGCAAATTTCCGAGGGGAGTTGATGATCCGAACGCGCTGAAACTCCCCCGTACCCCCTCGCGATCTACGCCTGGGCGGCCCCTCGGGCGGCTCGTTCGCGCTGAGTAACCCGCGCCACGCGGACGGCTTGCCAGTAGGCCCGGCGTTGCCACCAGCACAGCCCCCACGAAGCTCCGGCCGCCATGATCGCGAGTGTCGCTCCCCAGGTAGCCCCCGAGGAGAAGGCCACCCATACAGGCCCCAGGATGGCCGCGCCGATCCACGCCCACAGCATGTTCGATGCGAACCGGCGGGGTGGGGTTCCGAGGCGAGGAGCGAGGACGCCCAGGTCCCGGTCTAGCTCCGCCTGGAGCGCGGCGTGCTCGGCTTCCGGCGTTGGCTTGGTCATGGGCCCGTCCCTCTTCCTGAGCGGTAGACTCCACCAGAGACCACCGTTCGGGCAAGGGGTTTGCAAAGCTTGGGCGATGGTCGTATCAATCCTCGTAACGAACGTTAGGAGTTTCGATATGGACGGGAAGTTCGTCGCCTACTACCGCGTTTCCACCGCCGAACAGGGGCGCTCAGGCTTGGGCCTGGACGCTCAGCGGAAAGCCGTGGCGGACTACCTCAACGGCGGCTCCTGGAAACTCGTGGGGGAGTTCGAAGAGGTGGAGAGCGGGAAGCGCTCCGACCGTCCGGCCCTCGCGAAGGCGATGGCGTTGTGTGAACTCACGGGGGCGCGGCTCCTAATCGCGAAGCTGGACCGCTTGTCCCGCAACGTCCACTTCCTCAGCGGCCTCCGAGAGCGCGGCGTGGACTTCGTGGCGTGCGACATGCCGGACGCGAACACCTTCACGGTGAACATCATGGCCGCCGTCGCCCAACAGGAGCGCGAGGCAATCTCCGCCCGGACCTCCGCGGCTCTGTCGGGGATCAAAGCCCGGATCAGCGGGGGAGAGCGTTACGTGTCTCGCCGGTCGGGACGCGAGGTCACCCGCCTGGGCAACCCGAAAGGCTTGAGCGTCTCGCGCCCGGACCTCGGGGTGGCGGCCGTGAAGGCGAAGGCCGATGCATTCGCGGCGAAGGTCCGCCCGATGGTCCGTGAGATGAAGGATGAGGAGGGCCTCTCCCTCGGGGCCATCGCCGGGCGGCTCAACGCGATGAAGGTCCCCACGGCGCGCGGTGCGGAGTGGACGCCAATGGCCGTGAAACGGGTGCTGGAGCGCGCCTGACGGGATACCGGCGCAAACGCTTACGGGGCCTGGGCTGGCGGCGAACGGGTCCAATTAGTTAGTCCACTAGCAAGAAGCGCGTCGAAATCCCGACCCGCTAAACCCCGCGACAACCCCATGCCCTCACCCAACTACGGGCGCGCATCCTCGCGCGTTCGCGAAGCCGTGTCGGAGGCCCATCGCCTCACCGGCGTCTCCGAGGACGTACTAATCCGCATCTTCGACCGCGAGACCGGCGGCACGTTCAACCCGTCCGCCGCCAACCCGAACTCCTCCGCCCGAGGTCTCGGCCAGTTCCTCGATACGACCTGGGCCGAGATGACCGAGCGGTACGGCCGCAAGTACGGCATCACCAAGGACACCTCGCGCTTCGATGAGCGAGCCTCCGCCCTGATGACCGCCGAGTACGTCCTGGAGAACCAGCGTACGATCCGCCGCCTCCTCGGCCGGGACGCCACCCCGGGAGAAGCCTACGTGGCTCACTTCCTGGGGGCCGGTGGCGCAGTCGAGATGGCCCGCGCCGTCGAGCGCTCCCCCGACGCTGCCGCTGCCGATCTCTTCGCGAGGGAGGCCGCCGCCAACCGCTCGGTCTTCTTCGACAGGGACGGCCGCAAGCGCTCGATGCGGGAGGTGTACGACAGCCTCACCTCGACCATCACGGGAGGCACCCAGGCCCGCCCTACGACGGCCCCGATCCCCGGCGGGGCGCTTCCTAACATCTACTCCGGCGGGGCGCTTCCTTCCGGGGAGAACTGGTGGGACAGCCTCCGTACGGGGTTCGTCGCCGCCGCCGAGCAAGAGCAAACCCAGGTCATGGCCGCCCAGTACGCCATGCGGCTGGGAGACCCCGAGCTTGCTCCAGACGCGAACTTCCGGTGGACCCCCGATCTCGTCTCCGAGGTCACCAAGGACCTCCCCGAGGAGTACGCCAAGTGGGTGGTCGAGAACGCTCACAGCCGGAGCCACGCTGACGATCTCGTGGATCGCGTCCGGCAGGACATGGAGAACGAGGCCGAGCTAGCCGAGTACGGCGTGGCCGGGAACCTCGGTCTCCGCGGGGCCGCCATCCTCACGGACGTCCCGACGTGGCTCATGGGCTTCGGCGCGGGGAAGATCGCCGGGCTGTACCGCCTGGGCCGCCTCGCCACCGCTGGGCGGGCTGGCCTGATCGCCGCCGCTGAGAACGCCCCTGCCGAACTCATCAAGACGGGGACCCGGCCGGAGTACGGCGTGGACGACGTGATCCTCGGGACCACCACCGCGTTCGCGTTCGGCTCCTCCTTCGGTCTCGCCTTCGGAGCCCCCGGCCGCCAACTCGATGAGAGGTTCGCCGGAGAGAGCGCTAGGGCCTTCCGCGAGGGAGCCGAGCGCGACGGCTACTTGGTCACCGAGAGGGGACGGACCCACTTCGAGACGCTGGAGGCGATGGGCCGCGAGCCCGCCACCGACCCCGCTCCGATCCCCGGCCTTCGCCAGCAGCCCAGGACCGCCCAGAGCGCCTCGGCGGCGGCCACCCCGGACGACGCCTTCGGACCCACCCGGGCGACCTCCTGGGTGGACCGCCTCAGGATCGACGTGATGGGCCGCCTCAAGAGCCGCCCGATCCCGGAGGTCCGCGAGTTGGCCGACAAGCTGGACCTCGACGCCGTTGGCGATGGGGGCCTTACGGTGCGCGGCGGGGAGACAGCCTTCGAGAACATGCGCCGCAACCTTTCCCGCCTGGAGACCACCACCTTCCGTGCGGTGGAGGCGGCCTGGGATCGCTACGCCACGCGCCAAGGCATCTCCGGGCCTAACCGCGTCCTCCTCCGCCGGGAGTTCGAAGAGGCCGCCTTCCGCGAACTGTACGCCCCAAGCGGCAGGGTGGATGAGGTGGTCGAGGCCGCCGACGCTTATCGGGACGGCTACCGGGCGTGGCTCCAAGAAGCCAAGGCCGCGGGCGCGGAGTGGGCCGCCAAGGTCCCCGAGGACGAACTATATGCCCCGATGGTCTTCGACCGCGAGCGCATCCGAGCGATGGTCTCCCGGTTCAATGAGGACGGGGTGATCTCCGTCATCCGCCAAGCTCTCACGGCCGCCAACCCGGGCCTAGAGTCCAGCCTCGCGGAGAAGGCGGCGGAGGGATACTTCCGGACCATCAACAATGCCGTTGAGGGCCTTGAGGCCGTAGGGACCCACGCTCTAGCCGGACAGGACCGAGAGGCGCTCCGCGAGCTTCTCAGCGCCAACGGCCTCTCACCGGCCGAGGCGGACGCCGTGGTGGAGGCGCTCCGTCCCGCGGCTCGTTCCGGCGGGGCTCCGGGTCACTTCCGAGAGCGGACCGTACTGGACGATACCGGCTCGTTCATCCCCGAGGGCGGGACGGCCGCCGACGCCTTCTCCGCTCGCGACCTCACCAAGCAGGACGGCCGGGAGGTGTTCACGGAGTACAGCCGATCTGTTGCCGGTCACCTCGCCATGATCCGCGCGGGATTCAAGTCTAGAGCCGCCTTTGAGAAGCACGCGATGGAGATAACCCGCGGCCTCCAGAACTCCCGACCGGGCTATGACGACCAAGCGGCCAAGTCCGACCTCGCGGACCTCTTGTACCTGGGGCGCTCCGTCTACGGGGTCCCCCACCGCGACATGACTACCACCGCGGCGAAGATTGAGGCCGCCCTTGGGAGCTACAACTTCGCGACCGTTATGGGCCAAGCGGGCGTGGCTCAGTTGGGCGACATGCCCAAGATACTCCTCCGGACTTCCGTGTCCGCGGCTTGGCGGACCTTCCGCATGAGCGACCTTGCGCGGGTCCTCCGGCGGGGTGGGCCGGAAGCCGATGAGCTGGCGCGCGACCTGGAGGTTATGACCGGCGTGTGGACCATCCACGCGAGGCGGCATGTGGTCTCCCGCTTCCGGGACGTGGATGAGTTCTACCCGGCGGCCCTCTCCCACACGGCTCTAGACCGGGCCGTGGTCGCCACCCGCACAGCGGCCAACGTCACGGGGGTGGTCTCGGGGATGGTCCCGGTGACTGACTTCCTCGGGCGCTGGGCCGTGCGCGCCTCCCTGCAACATCTCGTGGACCTGGCCCGCGGGGTGAAGGCTATGCCTCCGGCCAAGGTCCTCAACGACATGGGCCTGGGCGTGGAGGAACTGGCCCGGTTCCGCGGGCTCATCGCGAAGATGCGCCTCGCTCCTAACGGGGTGGTGGAGAGCATGAACCTCCGGGCGCTCCAACGGGCCGACGCGGAGGGCCTCGACAAGCTGGGAGCGTGGCTCTCCCGCCAAGCCCGCCTTTCGGTCCTGGAGCCGACTCCAGGGATGCTCCCCCGCTTCATGGGCGAAAGCTCCTGGAGGCTCCTCTTCCAGTTCCGCTCGTTCTCGATGGCTTCGCACGCGGCGAACACCCTCCATAACCTCAAGATGGGGTGGAGCTACGCCGCTCAGTCCCTCCTAGTCGGGGGCGCTTGGACGGCGGCCATCTACGCCGCGCACACCTACGCGAAGAGCGTCGGCCGGGGGGATCGGGAGGAGTACCTCCAGCGGACGCTCAATCCCACGGCCTGGACGGCGGCGGCCTGGACCCGATCAGCGGACGCCGGGCTCATGCCCATGCTCGTGGATACGGTCCTCACGCCGGTCTACGCCGCCACCGGAACGGAGAGCCCTTTCGCCAATGCCCGGACCACCGGACTCGCCGCGAACATCTCTGGGGTTCCGACCGTCGCCACCATCACGAACGCGGAGCGCACGGTGAGCGCCTTCTTCGGGTCCGCCGCTCTGGAGGATCGCGTGTGGACGGAGGCCGATCAACGGCGGCTCCAGAAGCTCATTCCCCTCAACAACACATACGGGATCGCGAACGGCCTAGCTGCCCTCGCGGACCAGTTCCCAGACGAACAGGACGACCGATGACTGACTACACGTACAGGCGTGCGCCGCTAGTACCGCCCAAGCGCCCGGAGGGGGCCGCCCCCGATAGCGCCGTTCCGGCTCCAGACCCGCAACCCAGGACGCTCCCGGACTGGGAAGCGAAGGACGCTGAGTGGCGGGCCTACAGGGAGCGCGAGCGTCAACTGCGCATCGACCGGCTGGAGGCGCGGACCGAGGCACGGCGGAGAGGCGGCCTCGCGTCGGCGGCCAAGCGCCGAGCGAAAGCGTCTCCGTCTGTCTCCGGGGGTACGGGTCCGGGTGAGGGCGAGGGCTCCGATGGCGAGACCCTGTAGCGCCGCCGGATGCTCCCTGCCCCGGAGCGGGGACTTCTCTGCCTACTGCAACAGCCACAAGACCCACCTCCGGAGGCACGGCCACGCCGAACAGGAGGCGATCACCAAGACCACCCTCCGGGCCTACGTGGAGACCGTCCGCGAAAGGATCGCCGCGAACGCGGAGAACCCGGGGTGGGCCATCCTGGAGCAGCGGTGGGCCGCGGTGGTCCGAGACGCGGAAGCGAGGGTGGCGTCCTACCGCCGGGGCCAGCCCTCCTTCGCGCACACCGTGAAGGCGGCGGAAGAGGTCCTCCTCATTGCCGGGGAGGTCTCGCCGAGAGCCATCCTTGAGACCGTCGCCGGGATGCTCCTGATGCTCGACGTGGACGGCCGACGCTTCAAGACCGACCGCTCGTTCAAGGCCCAGGTGGTCCGCCGCGTGCGCGCCCTGTGCGCTTCAACGGCCCCGGCCTATCGAGACCCTCGCACGGGAAAGGCGCGGCGGGCTTACCGCGAGCCGGGACCCCGGACGGTCGCCATCCTCGGCGGGTGGCTCATTGAGGCCCTCGGGTTGGCGGGGACCTACATCGCTCGCCGCGAACGGGAGGACCTGGAGGCGAGGCGGAAGCAGAGCGCCGACCTTCACAAGGCCCTCCAGGTGTTGGCTTGATGGACGGAGGACTCGCGTTCACTCGCGGCCAACTGGAGGGGGCCGTCTACGCTACCCTCACCGGTGCCTCAGGGAGTCCCCAGGCGGCCTCTCTCGTTGAGCGGGCCCTCCAGGCCATCGAGCGGGAGGAGACCGCTCAGCGGACTCGCAAGCGCCTTCGCGGGGCATCCGGACGGGAGGGTCTCCGCGTGGCTCTCGGGGCTCTACTATCGGATCTTCTCCAGGCTCCCGCTTGGGGACCCTCTGGCGGGGGTCTCGTATACCGCTCCAGGCGGAGGGAGGGCTTCTCCGGAGGACGGGTGAGCTACCGCCACTTCACCTCGGCAATGGACGGCATGGAGGGGCTTGGCCTCGTGGAGGTGGTCGCCGGTGGTTTCAAGCCACGGCCTGGGCCTGGGGAGGAGTTCGCCGCCGACCGCCCCCGAGCCACCCGCTTCCGAGCCACCCTCAAGCTCGTCGTCTGGGCGGAGGAGGAAGGGATCGACTTGGGCCATGCCGCGGACCACTTCGTTTGGGAGACCCCCTGCGCCTCCGGCCGCCTTCTGGTCCTCAAGACCTCCCGTCAACGGCGGGGCCGGGTATCGGTCCAGGGCCAAGCGGTCGTGATCCCTGAGACGGCGGAGACAAGGCGGCTCAAGGCCCAGGTGGAGACCCTAAACGCCTTCCTCTCGGGGGTCCGTATCGACGGGGCCAAGCACACCACCTTCTTTCGCCAGTTCGAACTAGGGGACTTGGAGGGCTTCGCCTGGAACAAGGGCGGGCGGCTCTACTCCGAAGGCCGGGATAGCTACCAGCAAGCCAAGAGGGGCGTGCGCCTCGGGATGACCCTCAACGGGGAGCCGGTGGTGGAGGTGGACGTGAAGGCATCTTTCCTCGCACTGGCCCACGGTCTCACGGGCTACGCCTTCGACCCGACCCTAGACCCCTACGACCTCCCCGGCGTCCCCCGAGAGGTTGCCAAGGCGTGGGCCACTGCAAGCCTCTCTCAGGGGAAGCCCCTCACGCGCTGGCCTGGGAAGGTGCTGGAAGAGTACGCGAAGGGCGGGGGGTCGCTCAGCAAGGACCACCCCGTCCTAGAGCTAGGACAGGCCATGCGCCGGAAGCACCCCCTCTTCAACGACCTCTCTAAGCTGGGCCTCGATTGGGGGGACCTCATGTTCCATGAGAGCGAGGTGATCCTTCGAACGATGGTGGCCCTCATGGGCAGGGGTGTTCCCTCCCTTCCGGTGCATGACAGCCTCATCCTTCCTCGGTCTCGGGAGGGAGAGGGTCTCTCGCTCTTGGCCTCTTCCTTCGAAGCCCAATGCGGGGTGAGGCCAGCACTTGAGGTAAGCCGGAGGGAAGGGCCTGTGGAGCCCTCCTAGGGGTTAACTGGGAACGATAAGCGAGGGCGGCTCTCCGTTCTTCCTCCTGGGCGTCCTCGCGTCTCCACCGGCGGAAGGTCTCTTCCCGGTGCAGCTTGAACCGTTCCCACATTATGCCCAGGCCCAGTAGACCAAGGACAAAGCCCCCGGGTCCCGTGAACAGGTCAGTGATGAGTTCGGTGACCGCAGCCACGTCGAGACCTCCAGCCGTACCCGCCAGAGGCTAGGGCCGCGCGGAAATCCGCAACGCGCGCCGCTGGGGGTCTCGATCAGGTTCGTGTCACGACCGTGGATGGCACAATGCACCCGTTATCAGGGGGCGGGTTAGGTAGCTCCCTGGGGGGGGCTCGGGAACGATAAGGCTCAATCCTCCAAGTCGTTGTCCGGAAAGTGGATCGTCCAAGAGGCGAGGTCTCCCGCATGGAGGACCATTCGCCATTCCTGATACACCGCGATGCGGTCGCTCCTCGCGGTCCATCGGCCAGTGGTCAACGCGAAGAAGTCGGGATTGTGTGTGCTGCCGGTGGCGATGCATGGAGTTCCATCCTCCATAACCACCAAATCCCCATGCTGGATCGCGATGGCCCGCCGCGGGACCATGAAATGCGCCGCATCGCTTGGCGGCTGGAGCGTGACGCGCGAGGGCTCAAGGAGGACGAGGTTGTGGCCTAAGCTGCTCAGGGTGAGGACCCGCGGCCGGTCTGTCTCCGTCCCGCCCCACTGTTCCAGCACGACGGCTTGGAGGTTGCCCTCATGCCCGCCATCCGGCGTGACCGCCAGCGCAAGGATGGTGGTCTCCTTGTCAATCGCCGCCGAGAGCAATTGCCCCGGCTGTACGTCATTGCGGGCAATGGGGCGGCCCAGGCCAACAAGCTCAATCTGCATCACAGGGTTCTCCTGAGTCGGAAGCTAGCGTGATCCGGGCGCACGGTGCGAGGCCGAGGGCTGGACTTGGCGGATTGGAACGTGTCGCGTCCCCACCCTCTCGCATTCGAACCACGCCTCCTCCCCGTCGAACTCGGGGACCTCATGCGGCCGGAGGAACTGGTGGAGAGCCCGCCCGCGGCGACACGCCGGGATGGTGAAGAACAGGGTAGGCCCACCGTCGCGAACGCGATGGCGGGTGAGGCGAAGGACTCGCGTTTCCATAGGAACGGGTCTCCAGCGAAAGCCGACCGACCCGACCTCAGGAGTAAGGCGGCGGGAGCCCACCGGCAAGGTGAGCCCCGCCCCTTTTCATGTGGACTAATTCCGGCCGAACACCCCGCGAAAGCCGCCCAGGCGGAAGCTCCGGGACCCCACCCCATCGCGAGCCCACCAGCCCCAGGCTTCGCCATCCGACCGTCCGTCCGTGTGGACGTGGACCGCGACCCCCAGGCCAGCCCAATAGAACCCGCTCCGATCAATGCTCATCTCGATACGCATAGACGCCCCTTTCTTGGTCATGCGCTTCCACAAAGAGAGACCGCCCCTCGCGGTCACTCATCCGTCCCGTCCTCCGGTGTGGAGAACAGGAGGTCCGTAACCCCACCATGTCGCCACGCGACCAGTAGGTCTCCGCTCCGGTAGTCCACCTCAACGCTCTCGGCGCATCGCCGAAACGCCACGTTGGCGGCCTCTACGTTGAACGGATCAGCTTTGAGAGCGGCCCGGAGGTCCGCCATGCGGCTCTCCACGAGCGGTTCTCGGGTAGTCTCGCGGTGGGCCATCCTGGTGCGGATCGCCTCCTCGGCCGCCCGGTGGCGCTCCTCAAGGTCACCTAAACGGGTCTGGAGCGCGAACCCCGCGCGGCCCTCTTCGAAGGCGTCCAGGAGGTTAGCGATGCGCTGAGCCAAGCCGTCCCGCTCAGCCACCAGCGCGTCTAGCTCCTCGTCCTGTTCCGAGAGCGTGGGCTTGAACACCAGTTCATCCGCCCGGGTTCTGAGGGTGGTCTCCACGAGGTCCAGGGGGACGGACTTGTAACTACACCCCGCCCCGGCCTTTGCCCGCGTGCATACGAGCTTGGGCCTCCCCGCCCGGGCCGCCGTCCCCTTGGAGACCCGCGTCATGGACCCACCACAGAGGGGGCACTTGGCGAGGCCCGCTAAGATGTTCTGCGTGGGCCTTTCGGCGTGGCGGCCCCTTTTCGGGTTCTCCCCCGGCCCCACCACCAGACGCGCACGCCGGACGGTCTCAGCATCCACCACCGCGGGGTAATAGTTGGGGACCGGCTCCCAAGGCGTGCGGACCAACCGCCCGTCCACGTAGCTCCCGCTGTGGGGGACGTAGACGCCCAGGGGCGCATCACTTCCGAGGAGCTTGGCGATGTAGGACCTATGCCAGTGGACCCCGGCCTTGCGTCTCCCATCCCCGAAGGTAGGCACGCCGTCCGCGTTGAGGGTTGCCGCAATCGTGTGCTGGCCGACCCCCTCCGCTGCCATCTGGAAGATACGCCTCACGACCTCGCCGCGGCCGGGAATCACTTCGAACCCCGAGCGGTCCTCCTTGAGGCGGAGCCATGCGGGACAGACCTTGGTGAGAGGCCGGACGGAAGCCTCTCGCTTCTTCCGATCCCAGGCGGCTCGGACACGCGCGCCCTTCATGGCGCTCTCTTCGTGCGCCCGGGCGAAGGTCATGAGCGCTATCACCAGCTGAGGAAGCTCGGTCTCGATGCTCTCCGCCGTATAGGCGGTCTGATCGTTCAACGTGACCACCGTCACGCCCTCTCGCACCAATCCCCGGAGAATGTCCAACGCCCGGCCGATGGTCTGGCGGCTGATGCGGTCCAGGCTCTCGACCAGAAGGAACGACCCCGGCGCGACCAGCCCCGAACGCACGGCCTCAAGGAACCCGGCTAGGGCTCCTTCCTGGGCGTTGCGACCACGGAACGCGGAGACACCTAAGTCCTCGAATGTCAGGCTCTCATCTAGCTCCAGGCCGTGCCTCTGAGCGTAGGACGCCGCGAGTTCGGTCTGACGGCGGGCGCTATCGCCCTTCGCCTGTTCGGGGCTGGAGAACCGGAGGTAGCTGTAAGCGCGGGGGGCCATGAGGCTCCTCTAACGACAGGGTCTCCACGATACAACAGCCTGTTCGTCGGCCCGCCCGGGTCGGGCAAGTCGATGCTGGCCCAGCGCCTGCCGGGCCTGCTGCCGCCGCTGTCGACGCGCGAGCTGCTCGAGACCTCCATGGTCTGGTCCATGGCCGGGCTGATCGCCAAGGGCGAGCTGACCCGGGCGCGGCCGTTCCGCGCCCCGCACCATTCGGCCAGCATGGCGGCCATGGTCGGCGGCGGCGTGCGCGCCAAGCCGGGCGAGGCCTCCCTGGCCCACAACGGGGTGCTGTTCCTGGACGAGCTGCCGGAGTTCCCGCCCCAGGTGCTCGACAGCCTGCGCCAGCCGCTGGAGACCGGCGAGGTGATCGTCGCCCGCGCCAACCACCACGTGCGCTATCCGGCGCGGGTGCAGCTGGTGGCGGCCATGAACCCCTGCCGCTGCGGCCTGGGCGGCCAGGGCCGCGGCGCCTGCGGCAAGGCCCCGCGCTGCCAGGTCGACTACCAGGGCCGCATCTCCGGCCCGCTGTTCGACCGCATCGACCTGCAGGTCGAGGTGCCGCCGGTCACCGCCGCCGACCTCGCCCTGCCGCCGCCGGCCGAGGGGACGGCCGAGGCCGCCGCCCGGGTCGCGGCCGCCCGGGCGCTGCAGGCCGAGCGGGCGCGGGACGCCGGCCTGCCCGAGGAGGCCGGCCTCAACGCCACCGCCTCGGGCGCCGCCCTGGAGAAGATCGCCGCCCCGGACGAGCCGGGCCGCGCCCTGCTGACGCGGGCGGCCGAGCTGGGCGGGCTGACCGCCCGGGGCTGGACCCGCACCCTGCGCCTGGCCCGCACCATCGCCGACCTGGAAGGCGCCGCCGGCGTCCTCCGCCGCCACGTCGCCGAGGCCCTCATCTATCGCCGCGGCGCCCTGGACGCGGGCATGACCCCGGCGGAACGGCTGCGCGCGGGGGCGTGAGCCGCGGAAACCCGCCGCCGGCCCGCCTCAGGCCAGGAACTGCGAGCCGCGGAAGACCGACAGCAGCCGCACGCCGTGCTCGGCCAGGGCCTCGGCCGCGCCCTCCTCGCGGTCGACCAGGACCAGGGCCGCGTCGACCACGGCGCCGGCCTCGCGGGCCACGTCGATGGCCTTGATCACCGAGCCCCCGGTGGTGGCCACGTCGTCGGCCACGATGGCGCGGCGGCCCTCCAGGCTCTCGTCGGGGCCGAGGCCCTCGACCGTCTGACGCGTGCCGTGCTCCTTGGCCGTCTTGCGCACGAAGAAGGTCTTCACCGGCCGCCCCTCGAGGTCGCTGACCGCCGCCAGCGAGGCGATCACCGGCACCGCCCCCATCTCCAGCCCGCCGACCCACTCGGCCCCCTCGGCCGTGACCCTGGCCAGGAACGCCTTGGCCGACAGCGCCGCGCCGCGCGGGTGCATCATGGTCGGCTTGAGGTTGAAGTAGAGCTTGCTCTCCCGGCCCGACGCCAGGGTGAACCGGCCGCGCTTGAACGAGCGCGTGCGGATCAGCTCGAACAGCTCCTGCTCCTCGTCGCGGGTGAGGGCGGCCATGGCGAATCTCCTGAGCGGCGTCGGCCCGGCAAAGGAGCGTTTGCCGGTCGCAAGTCAAGACGCGCCTGCTAGGCTCGCGCCATGGACCGCTACGACGTCATCGTGCTGGGCCTGGGGGCCATGGGGGCGGCGACGGCGTGGCAGCTGGCCCGGCGCGGGGTGCGGGTGCTGGGGATCGACCGGTTCGACCCGCCGCACCGGTTCGGCAGCTCGCACGGCGACACGCGCATCACCCGCCTGGCCATCGGCGAGGGGGCGCACTACTCGCCGCTGGCCATGCGTTCGCACGCCATCTGGCGCGAGGTCGAGGCTGAGACCGGCGCCGAGCTGATGACGACCACCGGGATGCTGCTGATCTCCTCGACGGCGACCCGGGCCTCGGTGCACGTGCCGCACTTCTTCAGGAACACGATCGCGGCAGCCGAGCGCTACGGGATCGCGCACGAGCGGCTCGACGCGGCGGCGATGCGCCGGCGGTTCCCGCAGTTCGCCGTGGCCGACGACGAGCTCGGCTACTTCGAGCCCGACGCCGGGTTCCTGCGCCCGGAGGCGTGCATCCGCGCGCAGCTCGAGCTGGCGCGGCGGGCGGGGACGGAGATCCTCACCGACGAGGATGTCGACGGCCTCTCCGTGAGCGGCGACGGGATCAAGCTGTTCGGGCGCGAGACCTGGGCAGCCGACCGGCTGGTGCTGTGCATGGGCGCCTTCCTGCCGGAGTTCCTGCCGTCCGAGCTCGGCGCGCTGTTCGAGGTGCGACGGCAGGTGCTGCACTGGTTCGACCTCGACGGCGACCCGGCGCCGTTCGAGCCCGGCCGCTGCCCGGTGTTCATCTGGGAGCTGCCGGTCGAGGACCGGGTGATCTACGGCTTCCCCGCCGTCGACGGCCCGGCCGGCGGCGTGAAGCTCGCCACCGAGCAGCAGGGCGAGGCGACGGACCCGAACTCGGCCTGGGCCGACGTCGGCCGTGACGAGGCGCGCGACATGCACCGCGACTGCGTGGAAGGCTTCATGCCGCAGGTGTCGAACCGGACGCTCCGCTCGGTCGCCTGCCTCTACACGGTGACGCCGGACGCGGGGTTCGTCATCGACACCCTGCCGGGGAACGACCGCGTCACCGTGGTCAGCGCCTGCTCCGGCCACGGCTTCAAGCACTCCGCCGCCATCGGCGAGGCGGTGGCGGAGCGGCTCGTCGACGGCGCCAGCCGGCTCGACCTGAGCGCGTGCGGGTGGGGGCGGTTCGCCCGCTGACCGGCGGCGTCGCGCGCCGGCCCTCGCCGGCGGCTAGCCCGCCCGCTTCTTCTCGATCACGTCCCACAGCGCCGCCGCCGCGTCGCCGCCGCCGAAGCGCTTGAGTTGCTGGGCGCCGGTGGGGGAGGTGACGTTGATCTCGGTCAGGTAGCCGCCGATGACGTCCAGCCCGACGAAGAGCAGGCCGCGGCGGCTGAGCTCGGGGCCGACGCGGGCGCAGATCTCGCGGTCGCGGTCCGACAGCTCCACCGGCTCGGCGCGGCCGCCGACGGCCAGGTTGGAGCGGATCGAGCCCTTGCCGGGCACGCGGTTGATGGCCCCGACCGGCCGGCCGTCGACCAGCACGATGCGCTTGTCGCCCTTCACCACGGCGGGGACGAAGGCCTGGATGACCACCGGGTCGCGCTGGATCGAGAAGTGCAGGTCGAGCAGGGCGCCGAGGTTGGGATCGTCCCTGCCCAGCTTGATGACGCCGGAGCCGGCGGCGCCGTGCAGCGGCTTGACCACCACCTCGCCGTGGCGACGGTGGAAGTCGACCATGGCCTCGACGTCGGCCGAGATCATGGTCGGCGGCTGCAGGTCGGCGAAGTGCTGGGCGTAGAGCTTCTCGGGCGCCGAGCGCACCTCGGCCGGGTCGTTCACCACCAGGGTCTTCGGGTGGATCAGCTCAAGCATGAAGGTGGTGGTGATGTAGGCCATGTCGAAGGGCGGGTCCTGCCTGAGCAGCACCACGTCGACGTCGCCGCCGAGGTCGAGCGCGACTGGCTCGCCGAGGGTGACGTGGTTCCCCTTCTCCGGGCGCAGCGTCATCGGCCGGGCGCGGGCCGACAGCCGCCCGTTCTCCAGCGCCAGGCGTTCGGGCTGGTACACCCACAGGGCGTGCCCGCGCGACTGGGCCTCCAGCGCCAGCATGAAGGTGGTGTCCGCCTCGATGTTGACGGACTCGATCGGGTCCATCTGGACCGCGACTCTCAGGCTCATGCGGCGTTCCCGGCTTCAGCGTCGGGAGCGAACATAGGCGGTTCGCCGCCCGACGGAAGGCTCGCCGCCGCGGTCGAGGGTTTCTTCCGGCCCCATTCCGCGTAAGCATCGCGCCTCGGCCGGGGGCGGAGGGGTCATGCTGGTTCTGTTGGGCATCGCGGTGGTGGTCGCGGGCTTCGTGCTGCGGATCAATCCGCTGCTGGTCATCCTCGCCGCGGCGCTGACCACCGGCGTGATGGCCGCGGTCGCGCCCGGCGCATCGGTCGAGACCCTGGCGCGGGCGGCGCTGGATACGCTGGCGGTCTTCGGCAAGGCGTTCAACGACAACCGCTACCTGCACGTGGTCTGGCTGGTGCTGCCGGTGATCGGCCTGCTCGAGCGGGCGGGCATGCAGGAGCGGGCCCGCACCCTGATCGCCTCGATCCGGGCGGCGACCGCCGGGCGCGTGCTGATGATCTACCTGCTGCTGCGCCAGGTCACCGCGGCGCTGGGCCTGACCTCGCTCGGCGGCCATCCCCAGATGGTGCGGCCGCTGATCGCCCCGATGGCCGAGGCCGCCGCCGAGTCCCGCTTCGGCGCCATCCCCGACCGGCTGCGCTTCCGCATCCGCGGCTATGCCGCGGCCACCGACAACGTCGGGCTGTTCTTCGGCGAGGACATCTTCATCGCCATCGGCTCGATCCTGCTCATCGTCGGCTTCATGGAGCAGGCGGGCATGACGGTGAAGCCGCTCGACCTCGCCGTCTGGGCCATCCCCACGGCCATCGTCGCCTTCGCCATCCACACGGCGCGGCTGGTGCTGTTCGACCGCCGCCTGACCCGCGAGGCGACCGCGGCGGCGGCTTCCTCCGAGGCGGAGGCGGCCCGATGATCACCCTCGACATGGTCTATCTCGTCGTCGGCCTCATGTTCGCGGCCTTCGCCGCGCTCAGCGCCGTCGACCAGGACAATCCCAGGTGGCTCGGCAACGCCCTGTTCTGGGGCCTGCTCGCCGTCTCCCTGCTGTTCGGCTCCCACATGGGCGACCACGGCAACGGCTTCCTGGTCGTCGCCCTGGTGGTCATCGGCGGCTTCCGCCTGCTGGGCGTCGGCAAGCCGCACACCACCACGCCGGAGGAGCGCCGCGAGGGCGCCCGCCGCCACGGCGCCTGGCTGTTCGTCCCCGCCCTGGTCATCCCGCTGGTCGCCGTCGGCGGCACCCTGCTGCAGGACCACACCGGCGTCGGCGCCGCCCTGATCGCCGACAGGCAGACCACCGTCATCGCGCTCGGCCTCGGCTGCGTCATCGCCCTGGTCGGGGCCATGGCCTGGCTCCGGCCCCCGGTCCTCGCCCCGCTGCAGGAGGGCCGGCGGCTGATGGACTCCATCGGCTGGGCCGCCCTGCTGCCGCAGATGCTGGCCTCGCTCGGCGCCGTGTTCCTGTTCGCCAAGGTCGGCGACGTGGTCGGCCAGGTCACCGCCGCCGCCATCCCCATGGACACGCGCTTCCTGGCCGTGGCGGCCTACTGCGTCGGCATGGCCCTGTTCACCGTCATCATGGGCAACGCCTTCGCCGCCTTCCCGGTGATGACCGCGGCCATCGGCCTGCCGTTCGTGATCCTGAAGTTCGGCGGCGACCCGGCGGCGGTCTGCGCCATCGGCATGCTGGCCGGCTTCTGCGGCACCCTGATGACCCCCATGGCGGCCAACTTCAACGTGGTGCCGGCCAACCTGCTGGAGCTGCCCGACCGCAACGCGCCGCTGAACGGGGTCATCCGCGCCCAGATCCCGACCGCCGTGCCCCTGCTCGCCGCCAACGTGCTGCTGATGTACTTCCTGGCGTTCTAGAGCGCGCATGCCCCCTCCTCGATGGAGGGGTTGGGGGTGGTGGGAAGCCGGGCTGGCGTAGGCGGGTTGGCTCCTCGCCGCTCCACGCCTACCCCTTCAACCAACGTCCCACCACCCCCCTGCCCCCCTCCATCGAGGAGGGGGGTGATCAGGGCGCCCTGAACCCCTTGGTGGAACTTTCGCGCCCTCCGGTCCCGGGCTTGTCAAGGATGGGCCGGAGGCCCACCGCTCCGCGGCGAGGCCCTGCGGGCCTCGTCCTCGAGAAGCCCGGGACCGGGCGCAACCCTGCCATCAAGAGGATCAGGAGCGGGTGTGGCTCGGACGCCCGGGCGCTATCCCGCCCCGGCGACAGCCTCTAGATTTACCCCCATGACGACGCAGACCAGCCTCGACCTCGGCCGCGCCTCGCTGTTCGCCTCCACGGCGCTGGCCCACGTCGCGCGCGAGTTCCCCAACAAGCTCGACCACGTGATGGCCGGGCCGCACGACGTGAAGGGGCCGCGCGAGCTGCACCCGGTGTTCTACGGCAGCTTCGACTGGCATTCCTGCGTCCACGGCTGGTGGACCGCCTTCACCTGCCGGCGGCTCTACCCGCTGCTGCCCGAGGCCGACCGCATCGCGCTCGCCGCCAACGCCGCCTTCACCGAGGCCAACGTCGCCGGCGAGCTCGCCTACCTGGCGCGGCCCGAGAGCCGCGGCTTCGAGCGCCCCTACGGCTGGGCCTGGCTGCTGATGCTGCAGGCCGAGCTCGACCGCCACGTCGACGCCGAGGGCCGCCGCTGGGCCCGCACCCTGCGCCCGCTGGCCAAGGCCTTCGCCGACCGCTTCCTCGCCTACCTGCCGCTGGCCGGCTACCCGGTCAGGGTCGGGACGCACTTCAACTCCGCCTTCGCGCTCAGACTGGCGATGGAGTACGCCCAGAGCGCCGGCGACGTGCGCCTGAGCGAGCTCATCCGCAACCGGGCGGTCGCCTGGTACGGCCGCGACCGCGACTGCCAGGCCTGGGAGCCCAGCCAGGACGACTTCCTCTCCTCGGCCCTGGTCGAGGCCGAGGCCATGGTGTGCATCCTGCCCCGCGGCGACTTCCCAGCGTGGTTCGACGGCTTCCTGCCGCGCGCCGGCAAGGGCGAGCCGGCGACCCTGTTCGAGCCGGCGGCGGTCTCCGACCGCAGCGACGGCAAGATCGCCCACCTCGACGGGCTCAACCTGTCGCGCGCCTGGTGCTGGCGCGGCGTCGCCGCGGCCCTGCCCGAGAAGCACCCGGCCAGGGCCCGCGCCCTCGCGACCGCCGAGGCCCATCTGCAGGCGGCCCTGCCGCACGTCACCGGCGACTACATGGGCGAGCACTGGCTGGCCAGCTTCGCCCTCCTGGCCCTGCTGGCCTAGGCGCGCCTCCCCGCCGGCGCGGCGATTCCACCCTTGCCTTTCCGTTGCGAGTGATTATCAGTCGCCGCCATTCAATGAGAACGGTTCGCAACGAGCCGCGCGCAAGGACAGACCCATGCAAGCTCTCCGTCCCGCCCTGCTGGCCGCCGCCAGCCTGGCCGCCCTTTCCGCCGCCGCCCCCGCCGTCGCCCAGGACGAGCCGGTGGCCATCGGCACGGTGCGCGTGGAGGGCGAGGCCGACGCCTCGACCCTGACCCCGCCCAAGGACGACGGCTACCGCGCCGGCGAGATCGTCACCGCCACCCGCACCCCCGCCGAGCTGCGCGACGTGCCCCAGGCGATCACCGTGGTGACCCGGGAGCAGATGCAGGACCAGGCCGTCGACAGCATGGCCGACGCCGTCCTCTACGTGCCGGGCGTGACCTTCGCCCAGGGCGAGGGCAACCGCGACGCCCCGGTGTTCCGCGGCAACGCCTCGACCTCGGACTTCTTCGTCGACGGCATCCGCGACGACGTCCAGTACTTCCGCGACGTCTACAACGTCGAGCGCATCGAGGTGCTGAAGGGCCCCAACGCCATGATCTTCGGCCGCGGCGGCGCCGGCGGGGTGATCAACCGGGTGACCAAGGTCGCCGAGTTCGACGCCATCCGCGAGCTGCGCCTGGAGGCCGGCTCCTACGACCACTACCGGGCCACCTTCGACATCGGCCAGGGGGTCACCGACAGCCTCGCCCTGCGCCTGAACGGCCTGTGGCAGGACAGCGAGAGCTTCCGCGACGGCGTCTTCCTGGAGCGCTGGGGGATCAACCCGACGCTCACCTTCCGGCCCAACGACCGCCTGACCCTGACGCTGGGCTACGAGCGCTTCGAGGACGAGCGCACCGCCGACCGCGGCGTGCCGTCGTTCAACGGCCGGCCGGTCGACACCGACCGCTCGACCTTCTTCGGCGACCCGGGCGCCAGCGTCTCCGACGCGGTGGTCGACGCGGTCACCGCGGCGATCGAGTACCGCTTCTCCGACAGCCTGATCCTGCGCAACCGCACCCGCTGGGCCGACCACGACAAGTTCTACCAGAACGTCTTCCCGGGTTCGGTGAGCGGCGGCGGGACCCTGGTGTCGATCTCCGGCTACAACAACGCCACCCGGCGCGAGACCCTCATCAACCAGACCGACCTGAACTGGTTCGTGGACACCGGCCCGTTCAGCCACACCGTGCTGTTCGGGGTCGAGGTCGGGCGGCAGGAGACCGACAACTTCCGCCAGACCGCCTGCTTCATCGGGGTCACGCCGGGCTGCTTCGGGGCCATCCCCGGCGCCGCCACCACCTCGATCCTGCTCCCGGTGGCCGACCCGGCGCTCCACAACACGCCGCTGGCCTTCGCCCAGAGCGCGTCCGACGCGGACAATTCGGGGACCGCGGAGTTCGTCGCCGTCTACGCCCAGGACCAGATCCGCTTCAACGACATGGTGCAGCTGGTGCTGGGCCTGCGCTACGACGACTTCAACGTCGACTTCCGCAACAACCGCACCGGCGCGACCTTCTCCACCGAGGACGGCATGCTGTCGCCGCGCGTGGGCCTGATCGTGCGCCCGGTCGACGCCGTGTCCCTCTACGCCAGCTACAGCAAGACCTTCGTGCCGCGGGCCGGCGAGCAGCTGTCCTCGCTCAGCCTCACCAACGAGGCGCTCGATCCGGAGGAGTTCGACAACTACGAGGTCGGCGCCAAGTGGGACGTGACGCCGGACCTGACGCTCACCGCCGCCCTCTTCCAGCTCGACCGCTCCAACGTCGTCGTGCCCGACCCGTCGAACCCGGCGCAGTCGATCCTGGTCGACGGCCAGCGCACCCGCGGCTTCGAGTTCTCCGCCCAGGGCCGCATCACGCCGGAGTGGTCGGTGATCGCCTCCTGGGCCCACCTCGACGCCGAGATCACCCAGTCGCAGTCGGCCACCGTGGTCGTCGGCAACCGCCTGGCCAACACGCCCGAGGACACCCTGGCGCTGTGGAACCGTTACCAGGTCACCGACCGCCTGGCCGGCGCCGTGGGCGTCATCTGGCAGGACGAGCGCTTCGCCTCCAACGACAACCTGGTGACCCTGCCGTCCTTCACCCGCGTCGACGCCGCCCTGTTCTACGACGTCACCGACCGCGTCTCGGTGCAGCTCAACGTCGAGAACCTGCTCGACGAGGAGTACTTCCCCGACGCCCACAGCAACTCGAACCTCAGCCCCGGCGCCGGCCGCCTGTTCCGCGCCGGCCTGACCTTCCGGTACTAGGACCTCGGCCCTCTCCCCCTGCGGGAGAGGGTGGGCCGCCTTTGCGGCCCGGGTGAGGGGTGACGGCGGCGCTCTGTCGGAATCGCGGACACCCTCGTCGGCAGGCTCCGCCAACCACCTTCTCCCACAAAGGGAGAAGGGAGCCGCATACCCGTCCGGAACACTTTGAGAGTGCGACTGCTTCTCAATCTGATATGGGAGGAACGGGTTTGAGGGTCCTGGCCAGGACGATGGACGACACCGGGTTCACGGTCGGACGCGCCGCCGCCGCCGAGGCGACGCTCGCCCGCGCGCCCTGGGCTCCGCGGGTCCGGACCGAGGCCCGGCCGCCGCGCCTGAACCGCGCCTGGACCATCGGCCTGACCGTCGCCGCCCTGCTGCACCTGGCCGCCATCGCGCCCCTGGCCCTGGTCCGGCCGATGCCCCGGCTCGACTATAGCGACGAGGTCGTCACCCTCAGGCTCGACCTGATCCCGCCGCCGGCGCCCGTGGTCCGCGAGCGGTCGCGCCCGGCCGAGGCCCCCGCGGCCGAGACCCCGCCGCCGCCGCAGAAGCCCCCGCCCTTCACCCCGCGCGAGGCCGTCTCCCAGGTCCCGCCGCCCGCCGATGTCGAACCCTTGCCCGCCCCGCCCCGGCCCGCGCCGGTCCAGCCGCGGACCGAGGCGCCGCAGCCGCGCGCCGAGGCGGCCGCCCCGGCCCCGGCCCCCGCCGCCTCGACCGCGCCGACCCCCGCCTTCCAGCGCCAGGTGCTGGCCGCGCTGGACCGCGCCAAGCGCTACCCGCCGGCCGCCCGGGCCCGCCGCGAACAGGGCACGGCCGTCGTCGCCTTCACCATGAGCCGCTCCGGCCGCGTCCTCTCGGCCGGCGTCCAGGCCTCCTCCGGCTCCCCCGCGCTCGACCGCGCCGCCCTCGAGACCGTCCGCCGCGCCCGCCTCCCCCGCGTCCCGGCGGAGCTCAGCGACCCGCTCAGGCTCGTCGTGCCGGTCGAGTTCGCGGTGAAATAGGCAGGGGCCTTACCCCGGCAGGCACCCGTCCACGAACCGCCGGGACTGTTCCGGCGTCGGCGGGGCCATCGGGCCGAGGGTGCTGGCGCCGTAGCTGGCGGTGAGCTGGCGGGCCATCGGCAGACGGGCGAGCAGCTCGGGGACGATCGGCGAGGTCGCCTCGACGCCGACCGTGGGGGTCTGGGTCTCGGCCACGAAGACGAACGGGTCGTCGTCGACGCCGAAGCTCAGCCGCTCCTCGCTCTCGATCACCCGGAAGGGGGCGACGCGCACGACCATGCGGTCCTCGGCCTTCATGCAGGCGAGCTGGAAGACCCCGTTGCCCTCCTCGTCGGTGAGCAGCAGGGCGACGCCCTCCTCGCCGGCGATGTTGGTCCAGTTCCCCAGCGACGGCGCGGTCGGCTCCGGCGGCGCGGGCGGCTGCGGAGCCGCCGGCGGCTCCGGCGGCCGGGGCGGCTCGGCGGGCCGCGAGCAGGCGTTCAGCACCAGGGTGGCGACGAAGGTGGCGGCGAAGACGTGGCGCGGGCTCATGCGCCGACGATAGCGCGCAATCGCCGCGATGGTTACCCAAAGCTTAACGGCGGGCGAGCGGCGTGGTTAAGGCGCCGCCCGGCAGGCGAGATGCGACCGGTTCTGTCGTAGGTCGATCGATCCGCCGCTCGCGGCGATGACGGCGCCGGTTGCGAGGACGACGGCGCCGATCGCGACGACAAAAGCGCCCGCCGCGGCGACCCTCGCAGCGCCCCGGGAGGGCCGCCTGCGTCCGATTCCGTCGTGTTTCACGTGCAACAGGCGCGGGCCAAACCCTTGCCCGCCAACGGTTCGGCCTAGTCCGCGTCCATCTTCAGCGCGGCGATGAAGGCCTCCTGCGGGATCTCCACCTTGCCGAACTGCCGCATCCGCTTCTTCCCCTCCTTCTGCTTGTCCAGCAGCTTGCGCTTCCTGGTGATGTCGCCGCCGTAGCACTTGGCGGTGACGTCCTTCCGGAGCGCGCGGACGGTCTCGCGGGCGATGATGCGCCCGCCGATGGCGGCCTGGATCGGGATCTGGAACAGGTGCTGGGGGATCAGCTCCTTCATCTTCTCGACCATGGAGCGGCCGCGCGTCTCGGCCCGCTCGGCGTGGACCAGCATGGAGAGGGCGTCGACCGGCTCGGCGTTCACCAGGATCGACATCTTCACCAGGTTGCCCGGGCGGTAGCCGACGATCTCGTAGTCGAAGCTGGCGTAGCCCTTCGAGACGCTCTTCAGCCGGTCGTAGAAATCGAACACCACCTCGTTCAGCGGCAGGTCGTAGACCACCATGGCGCGGCTGCCGACGTAGCTGAGCTCGCGCTGCTCGCCGCGGCGGTCCTGGCACAGCTTGATGACCGAGCCGAGATACTCGTCGGGGGTCAGGATGGTGGCCTTGATCCACGGCTCGGAGATCGACTCGATCTTCATCGGGTCGGGCATGTCGGCGGGGTTGTGCAGCTCGATCTGCGCCCCGTCGCGCAGCTGGAGCTTGTAGACCACCGAAGGCGCCGTCGCGATCAGGTCGAGGTCGAACTCGCGCGACAGCCGCTCCTGGATGATCTCCAGGTGCAGCAGGCCCAGGAAGCCGCAG
>Ga0196964_10000403_pt1 | contig 27833 bp, 21 predicted proteins | sample S1_10metaG_FD_148615 | JGI IMG/M metagenome (GOLD analysis project Ga0196964, IMG submission 148615) | Soil microbial communities from Anza Borrego desert, Southern California, United States - S1_10 | ecosystem: Environmental > Terrestrial > Soil > Desert | place: USA: California | collected... | reverse complement strand
GTTTTCTTCAAGCAGCTGCGTAAACACAGGCAGCTTGACTTTGGCACCCTGCCTCACCAGCGCCGGCGGAATATTAAGCTCCTTGGCGCGGAAATCCACCACAGCCGATGATCGCCCCGTCAGAAGCGCAACCTTGATTTCAGCTTTCAGCAGGAACGTTATCCCTGCGCCGTCACGGACGCTGAAAAATTTGGACTCGACACCGTTGGAATCAATAATGATGCGCGAATCGGTCAACACGCCGTCGACATCGAAGACGACCATCTTGATGGCGCGGTAAACCGCAAAATCTGGCAACCCGCGGCCGCCGGCGCTGACGGTTAAGCTCGCATCGTCAATCATCAGACCAGGTCCTGAATGTCGAGCAGGCCCAGCACCTTCCGCTGCTTGTCGATCACCGGAAGCGCATTGATGCGGCTGGCGTGCATGAGTTGCTGCGCATCGACGACCAGCGCGTCGCTCTGAATCGATTTGCACGGGCTGGTCATGTGCTGGCCGATCGGGTCGCTGATCGTTTGCGGCCGCGTCAGCACCAGCCGGCCGAAATCGCCGTGCGTGAAAATGCCGCGAAGCCGGCCGGCGTTGTCGACGATGATCGCCGCGCCGTTTCGCGGCGGCCGGGCCATCAGCGCCAGAGCCTGGCCGACGGTGACATCTTCAGTCACTTCAACCATGCGGTCGTCACGGCGCATCGCGTCAACCACACGCATCATTTTCTTGCCGAGCGATCCGGCGGGGTGAAGCTTGGCAAAATCTTCCTGTGTAAAACCCCGAGCTTTGAGGACGGCCAGCGCCAGCGCATCGCCCATGGCCAGCATCGCCGTCGTGGAGGCGCTCGGCGCCATGCGCAGCGGACAGGGTTCTTCCAGGCGGCCGATTTCCAGAACCACATCGGCGGCGCGGCCAAGCGACGAATCGCGCGACGAGCTGATCGCGATCAGGCGGCAGCGGATATGCTTGAGCGTCGGCAGCAGGCGCAGCAGTTCTTCGGTCTCGCCAGAATTTGAAATCGCAAGCACAATATCCTGCGCTGTCACCATGCCCAGGTCGCCATGAACTGCCTCGGCCGGATGCATGAAAAGCGCCGGCGTCCCCGTCGAGGCAAACGTTGCCGCGATTTTCTGCGCGATCACGCCTGCTTTGCCCATGCCCGCGACAACGACGCGTCCAGCGGCAGAGAGACTCAGGATCGCGCTGGCAGCGGTGCTGAAATCGGCGCTGATGCGCTTTTCAAGCGACGCGACAGCGCGCGCTTCGCAGCGTATGACCTCGCGCGCGTAGTCGAGGTCCACCGAGGCAGACTTCGGCGCTCTTATCACCGGCTTTTCATTGGCGCTGATCTTCAAAACCGCATGCTCCGGGATGCACTCTCGGGATTGAGAAAACAGACGGCCCAGCAGGCCGGCTCCTTCAACAATTCGAAGGCAAGGAGTTTACGAGAAGCGGGCGGAGACTCAAGCGGAGCAAGACGATAGTTGAAGCCGTCTTCAGCGCGCGCGCCGCCGTGCAAAGTACTCGCTGATTGCATCCAGTTCCATGCAGTTGAGCACGCGCTCTTTCGGCACGCCGCCCTTACGGGCCATGCGCACGCCCCACTGGGTCAGATCCAGCTCCGAGATCGAATGTGCGTCGGGGTTTATGCTGAGCATGCAGCCAAGCTCGAGCGCGCGCTGGTGAAAGCGCCAGTCGACGTCCAGCCGGTACGGATTTGCGTTGATCTCGACCACCACACCATTCTTTGCGCACGCCCGCAGAACGGCATCGACATCTACGTCGTACGGCTCGCGGCGCAGAAGCAGGCGTCCGGTCATGTGTCCGAGAATGGTCGTGCGCGGATGCGACACCGCGTTGATCAGCCGCTGCGTCTGCGCGTCGCGCTTGAGCGTGAAACGGCTGTGCACGCTGGCGACGATGAAATCGAATGTCTTCAGGACTGAATCGGAGTAATCCAGCGAACCGTCTTCGAGTATGTCCGATTCGATGCCTTTGAATATGCGGAACGTTGTTTTGCTGCGCGCGTATTCCGCATTGAGCTCGTCGGCCAGCTTGTGCTGCGCGGCAATCTCCTCTTCTTTCAAGCCGCCTGCGTACGCCGCCGATTTCGAATGATCCGCAACGCCGTAATAAAAATATCCGCGCTCGCGCGTGGCCTCGGCCATGGTCGCGAGTGTCTCCGAGCCGTCGGAGAACTCGGTGTGGCTGTGCAGGATGCCGCGGATATCAGCAAGACCGACTAAGCGCGGCAGCTTGTTCTTTTTCGCACATTCGATTTCATTTTTCTCGCCGGCAAGCGCGCGGCCCTCACGCAGTTCGGGCTCGATGAAGGGGAGCTCAAGCGCGGCATACACGTCGCGCTCGTCTTTGCAGAGCACTTCGCCCTTCGGCACTCGAGATGACTTCTCATTAAACAGGCCGTTTTCGTCGAGCCGGAAGCCCAGCGCCTTTGCGTGTGCGGCGAGGAGTTCCAGATGATCGCTCGAGCCCGTCGCAAACAGCAGCTTCACACCATAATGCGCTTCGTCGCTGACGATCAGCCGCAAGTCCTTGTTGAACTCAATCTCCTGGCCGCTGTTCTGCGCGACGATCACGAGCTCATCCACCAGTTCGCAGCCGCGGCGTGAGGCGCCGGCTGGAACGATGCGCTTCAAGTCCGCGTGTGATTTCTGCAGATTTGCGCACGCCGCGCGCAGAAGCGTGTCGGCATCGTCCATGTGCCGCAGGCCGGAGCCTTTGCGCATGAACTCGAGGCCCTGCAGGATTTTTTTCTGAATTGCGGCGCCCAGCCCCTTGCACGCCTCCAGTTTTCCAGCCTTGCATGCCTCTTCCAGCGCCGCCAGGTCGGTGATGTTCAGCTCGGCATGCAGGATCGCAATGCGCCTGGCACCCAGTCCCGGAATGCCAAACATTTCCAGCACGCTCGCGGGCACCTGCTCGCGCATGAGCTCCAGCGTCGGGTGCGTTCCGGTGCGGTGCAGCTTGATGATCTTTTCGGCGATGGCCTCGCCCACACCCGGAATCTCGCGGAGCTTTCCGCGTGCGATGATGTCAGAAATCGGCTCAGTCAGAGCCATTAGATTTTCTGCGGCCTTGTAGTAGGCCCGGAACTTGAACGGTGATTCACCGGCCAGTTCCAGGCGCCGGCCGATTTCAATCAGAAGCCGCGAGACCGCGTTCGCATCGAGAGGAGTCATGCAGAAATTTTAGGCTGCGCGGCGAGCGAGATCAACTCACGTCGGCATCTTGCGATAATAGGTAATGCTGCCGAGCACCAGGAAAAGAATCGGCGGAAAGAGTGGTGCGAAACTCGGCCACGCGCCCGTGCGGCCTGCTTCAGTGCAGGCGACCGTCAGCGCCCACGACATTCCGCCCAGAAGGATGCTCAGCGCCACGCCCATGAACGGCCCGCGAACCTCGCTGACCAGCAGCGGAATGGTCAGCCACAGCAGGAAGACAGCCAGCGTCCATTCGGAAATGCGCCGCCACCATTCCACATTCAGCTCCGGCTTCACGCGGCTGGCGGCCTGCAGTTCGGTCAGGCCCATGACGCCCGATCCGAGCCGCTCGCTCTCCAGAAATGCCGGCGTGACTGCACCGCGCCATTCGGCTATCGGCTTTTTCTGCGTGCGCACCTGCCGGATCTCGCCGTCGGGCTGCGGCGCGGCGCCGGCATGGCCTTCGCTGCTGTACGAAATCAGATAGCCGTGCGGCGCAAAGCGTGATGCCGGATCCTTCGGCAGCTGCGGCTGCCTGGAATTAAATGCCACGAGTTTGTGCGTGTCGGTTCGCAGCTTCCAGGCTGTGCCGTCCCAGTACGCCTTGTCGGCAGTGATCACCGGAGTGCGCTCGTCCCGGCCCAGGTGGTAAATGCGCAGCGCCGTTCCCTCGCGCTTCGTCGATGAATACTGGCTCATCTGGAACAGCACGGGCCGGTTCTCGGAATCGACCGTGTGAATAGCCAGCGCGGTCGGCGCGGGATTGCGGTGATAGACGAGCGGCTTTAAGTAATCGCGCGTCATGATCAGCGCCGGCATACATGTCTCGCGCATCGCCGTCACGGCAAGTGAAAGCATCAGCGTCGTCGCGATGATCGGACGGAAGGCGCGTTGCAGGCGGATTCCCGACGACTTGAAAATCAGGTGTTCATTGTTGCGCACGATCGCCGTGACGCACAGCACACCCGCGAGCAGGATCAGCAGGGGTAGAATGTCGCAGATCATCTCCAGCGCGCGGATGCCGTAGTACGAGAACACATCGACCACCGCCTGCGCCTGTGTGCGCTTGATGCCGTCGAGCGGTTCGGCCGCGCGCTGGATGCCGTCGATGACTTCCTCGCCGTGCTGAAACAGATCCAGCGTGACGCGGATAGCCGATACGGAGAGCAGCACCACAAACAGCGGCGCAACGAACGATCCGGTGATGTAGCCGTCTGTCTTACCCCGGAATAACGCAAATCCGAACCGGCGCACCACGCCGCTTAAACTTTCCAGCGGCTTCGAGAAGGCTTCGCGCCAATCCACCACGCTTTGAATGACACTTGAGAGCCAGCTTGAAATATTCTCCAGCCAGCCGCGCTCGTAGGCACGCCAGAGTACGTAACCCATCAGCAGCAGCACGGCATTGGGGATGAACAGCGCCCAGAGCGGCAGCAGGCCTCCGCGCACCATCTCCTTGCTGACGATCATCATCGGATAATAAAGGAGAGCGTAAACGAGCAGGCCCAGCATAAAGCCAATTAACCGCGCGCTCTTGCGCACCAGCAAGCCCAGTCCGATTCCCAGGATCACCGTGGACAGCGGCAGGAAGCTGAGGCCCAGCTTGCGGTAGCATTCGGCTTCTTCGGCGTTGGCGCGATCGCGCGCGCCGCCGGTTCCATACGCTGCTTCAGACGCGATGCGCGCTTCGTTCCAGGACTGCGCCGCCAGCAGCGGCGCGGCTGCGTCGGCAGGCGATCCAGCCACCGCATGCGCGCCGAACTCCGCAGCGCGCTGTAGCATGAAATGGTGGCGCGCATGTCGGCTGTTCTTGATCAGCTCCGCCTGTTCGTAATTATCCCACCAGCCCACTTCGCCGCGTGTCTTGCCGAGGTCCAGCAATTTACTGGGACGCGGCAGGGTAATCTGCAGCGTGAATTCCTTACAGAAGGACTGCATGTCCGACAGATTCGGGCGGTTGGTTCCTCCCGCGCCGCTCTGCGGCTGGCGCTCTCCGAAAACCTGCGCATCTTTGAGCGTCAGAACGAGAATGCGTGAGCCGAACTGGTCGACCTGGCTGGGATCGGCAGTGTAGTCGCGCGCGAGCACCGTCTGGCCGACGTCCTGATTTTGAAAGTAAGCAATGTGGATGGGCCGGCGGATCTGCCCCGTTTTCTCGTCCTTTTCGTGTGGCAGCCAGTTGATGTGAACAACCCCGCCGCCCTCAGGCTTGAGCGGCACGCTGTTCCCGGGCCGCTCCAGGTTCGTGAAGAACTCGGGCTTATCGAGCTTGAAAATTTCATTGCGGATCGTTGAGTTGCCCCAGCTCAGCAGGCCCTGGTTGCACCACAGGCAGAAGCCCGAGAGCAGCAATCCGGCGATCAGAATTGGGAAGGCCAGCACGCGCAGCGGCGCGCCTCCGGCCTGCGCGGCGATGATTTCATTTTCAGCCGAGAGCCGCCCGAAGACCGTCGTCACCGCGATCATCGCCGCGGGCGGAATGGCCCACGAAAGCGCGCGCGGCAGCAGGTACGGAAAGAGCATCGCGACCTGCCCGGTCGTGACGCCAAATTCTTCATAATCGGCAGCCTTCATGAAGAAAACGCCGAGCAGCATCAGCAGGGTACAGGCCGTCACGGCGAGAACGAACGAAATCGCGAACTCGCCAAGTACGTAGCGCTGCAATGTCCAGGAACGGAAGATTCTCAGCATGCGGCCGCGTTCCCGCTGCCGTTTTCAATGCGCTTGAGCACATGGGCGCAGCTGGTGAGCACCACTTCAGGAGTAACCCAGGTCAGGCACGCGCGGTCTTTGCGTTCGCACGTGGTCTTCCAGCAGGGATGGCAATCGACGCCGCCGGTCTGCATGCGGTGCATGGAGCCGTATGGCCCATTGCGAAGCGGATCGGTCGCGCCAAACACGGCCACCGAGCATACATTGAACGCCACAGCCAGATGCAGCGGACCCGTATCGTTGCCGACAAAGAGCACGGCCTGCTGAGTCAATGCCGCGAGCTGGCGAAGGTCCGTGTCCGGAGCAACGAACGCGCCCTTCCCGGCGATGCCCGCGATCACCTGCGCCGCCTTCATCTCATCGGCTCCGGCCCAGGGAATGACGACGGAAAGGCCGTGCCTTGAAATGAGGCCCTTGGCGACCTCGCCAAACTGCTCCGGCGGCCAGCGCTTAGTGAACCAGGTCGCTCCGGGGTTGACGATGGCATAGCGGCTGACGCGGCCGTCGCTGTTGATCAGGCCGCATTTTTCCAGGAACGGCTTCATCTGTTGAATTTCGGGCGCGAAATTGGGCATCACCCACTCGGGTTTGTCCGGAACCCGCACGCCTAGCGGCTTCAGCAGCGAGAGATTGCGTTCAACGACGTGAACAGCTTCCGCCGACGGCTCCACGCGTTCGTTATTGAATATGATGTTGAATTCGCGGCTGTCTTCGCCTTTGAAGCCGATGCGCCGCTTGGCGCCGCTCCACCAGGACACCAGTCCGCTCTTGGTCAAGCCCTGCAGATCGATGGCTATTTCGTATTTTACAGCGGCAAGATCTTTGCGGAATTGCCGCACCGATCGCATGCGTTCCATGAACGTTCCCTGCGAACGCTTGAACGCGCGGCGTGGGAAGACGTGGAAGTGATCGACCATCGGGTGTTCTTTGAGCAGCGAATACGACAGATCTTCGATCGCCCAGCCGATCTCCGCGTTGGGAAAATGCCGCCTGAGCGCAACAAGCACCGGCACCGCGTGCAGACAATCGCCGAACGCGGAAAGACGAATCAGAAGTATCCTGGGACTGCCACCGATCACTGCTATTCCCTTCTCGTTTTCCAAACCTCTTACTTTACGTTTGAAGGCCGTTCACACAACTCCCGATAGGCTTTAAATACGCCTTCCACCATCGCTTCGGCCGAAAATAGCTCCCGCATGCGCACCCTGGCCGCCGCCGACATGTTCTCCCGCAGCGCCGGCTCAGCCATAAGCTTCAGGATCGACTCCGCCAGGCCCTTCACATCGCCGATTGCGACACTCAGCCCGGTCACTCCTTCTTTAACCACCTCAACCATCCCGCCCGCTCGTGTGATCACCGCCGGAAGCCCCGCCCCCTGCGCTTCGATCAGAGCCGTGCAGAGCCCTTCTGCTTCGCTGGCGTACAGCGCCAGTGAACTGCCTGCCCACAGCGGCCGCAGGTCGGTCAGAAATCCAAGAAAATGAACGAACGACGAAAGGCCAAGCGACTGCGTCAATTCCCGCAGTGCTTGCTCCTGATCGCCCTTTCCCGCCAGAGCCAGATGGACGGCCGAATGCCCCGCCGCCTTCAGCTTTTCATTCACCAGCGCAAGCGCCCGCAGCATCTCCGCCTGCCGTTTCTCACTGGTCAACGCCGCCGCGTGCGCAATGAGCAGTTCCCGCGCAGGCAACCCATGCCGGCGCTGGAATTCAGCCACGGTGGCCGCATCCGCTGCCGGCGGGAATTCAAGCCCGCTGTAGACGACGCGGATATGGCTGTCGCTGATTCCTGCAGCGTTCAGCTTTTCACGCACGGCTTCACTGATCGCGATCACGCGATCGACGCGGCCGCTATATTTCCATTTTCCTTTCAGGTCAAAGACTGTGCGGCGGTGCGCGACCACTCGCAGTTTCGCGCGCGAAAAAACCTGCGCGGCAAGCTGCCCCGGCATGACGGCATGGCCATCGTGCAGATGCAGAATATGAGGCCGCTCGGCGCGAAGCAATTTGATCAGCCGCAGCGTGCCCAGCGGGTCAATTTCACCGCGGAAGCGTATGGCCCTTGCAGGAATTTTCTCGGCCTGGCAGCGCTCTAATAAAGGAGAGCCTGGCGGGGCGACGACCAGGACCTTCTGTCCACGCGCCAGCAGGCCGCTGGCCAGCAGCCACAATTGGTTTTCGCCGCCACGCCACGACTTAGCCGTCGAAACATGAACGGAGTAAAGACTTTCCATCGGAACTAGGTTACTGCTTGAGGCTGATTAGGCAAGACGGCTGAGGTCGTTACTGCACGCAGAGCGAGACCACGTTTCGCGCTGCCGACTGGCGCAGCAGCACTACACAGGCCGCGCCGCTGCCGGTCGAGTTGTGCGAGGCAAAAGCAATCAACGCAGTGGGCGCCGCCGCTTCGCCTCTGAAGCGTTCCATGATGGATTGCGCCTCACTCGCTGAAATGTCACGCTCGGTCAGGACGGCCATCGCCGCACCCTTTTTCTCAAATGCCTGCGCATCCAGATCGAGTGAGGCAAACGCTGCATCTACGGCGCTCTCCGCATTATCAGCCAGCCCCAGCCCTGAAAGCACCGCTCCGCTCCCGCGCGCGCGCTCGCGCAGTGCCTGCATACTCAGCGTGCCTGTGGCTTCGTGCGACATGACTCCCAAAAGCGTGCGGACGAGCAGCAGCGTTTTCTGTTCAGCAGATGACTGCAGAACGCCAACCGGCGCCTGCTCCATTCCTGCAACCAGGACCTTGCGCGGGACGCGAATCGTCACGTCGGCTGCGAAGTTGATCTCTTTGAGTGCCGTTTCGATGGCGGAGCCATCGGCCGTTGGGCCTGCCGGAAGAGCCGGCTCCGCAAGAATGGCACAGACGGAAATGTCACGGGACTCGGCAATGGCCTGCGCAAGCGGCGGCATGAGCGCTCGCACCGATGGCTCGGCCAGCGACGCGACGATCAGCGCGCAGGATTTGCCTTCCACCAGGCGCGCGATCTCCGGCCGGCGCTGCTCGACGCTGTGTTTTGCGCGCTGCGCCGCGAATGGACCGTCGATGGCCGAGAGCAGAACCTTCTTTTCAAGACCCGTGGCGATCAATTCCGCCGGCTGCGTGTGAGCGGCGCTCCAGCGAACCGAGCTGAGCGTGTGAAGCTCGCCCGAATCTTCCGCGCCTCGCGCAGCAATGCGCCCGCCGAAGCTGCCGAGCCCGAGCACCAGAAGGTCGCCGCAATCGTGTTCGAAAAGATCGGCCATCGCTCGAAAGATCCGCATTTCTTAGAAGGAAGCCGCCAGTCGCCGCATGCTTTCGGACAAGCGGCCGAAGAACGAAGCACTGCGTTTTGTACGCAGTTCCAGCCGGCTCTGCGCCCCAACGTTCAGCAGCCCGCAGAGCGAACAGCCGCTGCTCCCGGCCAGTTCAGCCGGAATCTCGACGTCTTCTCCCAGGTGCCAGCGCGGCGTACCGACGCGCACGGTGGCGCCGCCGAAGCGCTTGGACATCCACACATCCATGCCCTTGATCTGCGCGCCGCCGCCAGTGAGCACGACGCCTACGCTGTGCCCGGCCGAAAATCCTGAGAGTCCCTCGCGCAGCGAGCGTGCCACCGGCGTCAGCAGCTCTTCGACGGTGCGCGAAAGCTCACGCGTCTCAACACGCACGCTGCCAAGGCCGTCTACAGCCGCGACTTCAACGGAATCCGGCAGCGCGGCGACCTGGTCTTCGCCCAGCGCGGCATGCGTGCGCATGAGGCGCTCGGCCGTTGCCGGCGCAATCCGGAAGCGGCGCGCAACAGCCATCACCACGCCTTCCATGCCGCCGACGGCGGCGATGCTGCGTCCGGACTGCGTGAGCGTCGGCGCGGTCTCTTTGCCGATAAACTGAATCTGTCGGAGGCGCCCGCCTTCCCACAGCGCGCCACGGAATGTTCCGGCGCCAAGGTCCAGCACCGCTGCGCCGAGCGCGCGCTCATCAGTTGTCAGCACGCCCAGCGAACACGAGATCGGTTCCAGCGAGACCGCTTCGATTTCAACGCCCGTCGCACGCACGGCTTTCAGGAGATTGTCGAGCCTGTCGCTGGAGGCAGACAGGAAAGTGGCCTGCATTTCAAGTTTGTCGCCGAGCAGACCCTCGGGTCGCTCGACGCCCTGCAGATCGCCCACGCCATACGGGCCGTCGAAGCGGTGGACAACGCGGCGCCCGGTGGACGGATCGGGGGAGACGCATTTGCGCAATCGCGCCACGTCCGCGGCGTTCACCGTGCGGTGCTCGCGGTCGAGATCCATCGCTGCTTTGACTGTCGCAAGCCTGGCGTCGCCGGAGAGGCCGACAACCACGGTCTTTACGTCCGCGTCTGCCTTGTCGGCGGCGGCTTCGATGGCGATGCCGATGGCTTCGCTGGCACGCTTCATGTCGACGATTTCACCGCCGCGAATGCCGAAGCTCGCGGCCGATTCAGCAGCAATCACAACCGGATGCTCGCCGCCGGTTTCCGCAACGGCGCAGGCGACGCGCGCGCTGCCGACATCGACAGCGACGATCAGCTCGCCGGCTTCTTCCAGTCCGCGCATCCGTGATTTTGTGAGGGAGTGCTTTTCTGAACGCATGATCCTGCTCCGCGAAGAATGCCGAAAAAAACAAACAACTGCTCAGCGCCGCGTACGCGTCCCGGACGACGAGTTCGTACTGCCAGTGGATGTCGCTGAGGGTTCGGCTGTCAAAGCAGCGGCCGCACGCGGCTTCACCGGGGCCTGCGCGTGGTAGACCTTGATGTATTCAAGCAGTGAAGGATCTTTAATCTCGCAGAGCCGCCGGCGGAGCAGATCCTTCTTCTCCATCGTGCGCGGTTCATCCATCGGCGGATCGTCGGTGAACGAACCCCAGTACACGGCCGGGCCGCGGTCCGTGATCACCAGCCACTGTCCTGACGGCTGGCGCATGATCGTCGCGATCTTGAGCTGACCGGGCGAGGTCGCGAGCACATCCTTGACTTCCTTTAGCAGCCCGAGCGCTTCAATCAGTTCTTTTTCGCGGACGGGCTTGCCCGTCTCCGTGCGGCCGCAGATCACACCGCTGATCAGCGGCGTGTCACGAACGGCAGGGCTGTCGGGCATCAGGTTCAGCACATGGCCGGACGGATCGAGAACCATCAGACGGTCAACGCGCGCCGCGGGCTTGCGCCACTCAATTTCGATGTCCATGTGTGACGGGTAGCGCAGACGCACCGATTGCACGCGCTCCACCCAAGGGCTTTCAGAAAGCTTCTCAGCGATTTTGTGGCTGAGCTTCGGCTCAAAGATGGAGCGGCCCGAAGCAAAATTCCCGAGCGTCACTACCTGCTCGTAGTCCTCGCGTGAAATCCACACCGGCCGCTGCTTGTTCACGAAAGCCTGGCGGATCACTTTTTCAGAGAGGCGGTCGCGTGCTGGCTGCGTATCACTCTGGCCGGAGGCGCTGACTGCTCCAAAGGAACGCCACAGCAGAACCGAGAATCCCGCACCCGCGATGAAGAAGAGGCAGATGGGAATCAGCGGGCGCAGAAAGCGGCCCAGGTTTTCGCCCAGCGTTCGCGCGAAACCCGGCGCTTCCGGTCCGGCGGCAACGCGCGCCGGCTTCTTCTTATTATCCCCGCTGCTTTTAGCACGAGACATGAAAATCCCCCCACACGAACAGGCCGCGCGACGACACCGCAGCGCTGAAGCACTGACACGTTCTCCCCGTATCTGTCTTCGGCAAAATCGCGCGCTTTTCTTAGGGGAAAGTTTTGCTTCACCTGCAGAGAATCTTTATGAACCGCCAAGACGCCGAGGCACCAAGAACGGATTTTGTATTGGGAATGGCATGGGCATTCCGTTGGTTCGGACCGGCTCACCCGTGCCGGGTGGCCCGGCCCAACGGGCCGGGTTCGCGAAGCGAACAAGAAGCCACAGAACCAACATTGCAGAAGTTGGCATCAACGCGCTTCTGATAGCTGTTGTATTACAACCAAGAACGGCGTCGCTTCTGTTCCGGCACACGCTTAGGACTCAGAACGTCTGTTCTGCGGCTTCTTGTCGCTGGCGCGACACGGCCCGTTGGGCCGTGCCACCCTCGGCATTCGTAGCACCCTTGCGTTCGCTGTAACCGTTCTTCAGGCGGCGTGCTTCTGGCTCATGGAACGAACGAGCGCCAGGCGCAGCAGTTCTTCACAGAGCTGCGTGAAATCCCGTCCGGCGGCGGCGGCGGCGCGCGGGAGCAAGCTGTGCGAGGTCATTCCGGGAAGCGTGTTCACTTCGAGTACCCACGGCATTCCGTTTTCATCGAGCATCACATCCGTGCGCGAATAATCGCGGCAGCCCAGCGCGCGGTGCGCGGCCAGCCCGATGGCCTGCACGCGTTTTGCAGTCTCGGCATCGAGATCCGCCGGGCAGATGATACGCGTGCGCTCGTCGCTGTACTTGGCGTGATAGTCGTAGAACTCGGTCGCAAGCTGCAGTTCGGCGATCGGCAGCGCTTCGTCGCCCAGCACCCCCACGGTCAGCTCGCGGCCTTTGATGAAGCGTTCGATGAGAATGCTGTCGCCGTATTCGGCAGCTTTGTTGATCGCCGGCGTGATCTGGTTTTCGTTGCGCACGATCGAAACGCCGAGGCTCGATCCGCCCGTCGCGGGCTTCACCACGATCGGCGGAACCAGGTACATGCCCGTCGCGTTGTTCTTTTCGAGATCGGCCACGTCGATGCACATCCACGCCGGCGTGCGGACGTTGCAGCGTTCAAACGCGCGCTTGGCCAGCATTTTGTCGAAGGCTGTCGAGGATGCGTCCACACCGCTGCCCGTATAGGGAATGTCGGCTTCTTCGAGAATCTCCTGGATGCGGCCGTCTTCACCGAATTCGCCGTGCAGCGCGAGCATCGCCACGTCGATGCCCAGATCCTGTGCGTCTTTGACGGTGAACGAATCATCGAGCAGCACGCGGTGAACATCGTGGCCGGCGGCGCTCAGCGCCTTGGCAACGTTCTCGCCGGATTCGATGGAGACCTCGCGCTCCGACGATGGCCCGCCGTAGAGCACGCCAATCGCCAGGCCATGCAGCAGATCTCGTCCGTTTGCCATATCGATCCTTTCTTACGTCATGCCGGCGTCTCGCCCGTGCAGTTGTGCGACGCCCGTAGCGCGTCCGGCAAATGCGCGAGCGTCTTCCCAACAGCGGCATGGGCAAGATGCCCATGCTACGGAGTTTTGGGGAACAGGGAGCGCTGGGGGGCAACTCCCTGAACCCCGCCCTTCCCGGATGGGAAGAGCATCAAGCTGTTTTCAACGCCGCGCTCACACGCCCGCGCGGCAGCAGTTCCTCTGAATCCATGCCCCACACTTCGACTTCAAGCTCCAGCTGTACGCCGCGGCTTTCGAGCACGCGCTGACGGATGAGGCGGATCAGCTGCACCAGTTCGTCTGCTGAGGCGGCTCCTTCGCACACCAGGAAATTCGCATGCACCGTCGAAACTTTCGCACCGCCGATGCTCATGCCCTTCATGCCCAGTTCATCAATCAGGCGTCCGGCAGGCGCGATGCCGGGCAGTTTCGGATTCTTAAACACGCATCCGGCCGAGCGCGCATCGACCGGCTGCGATGCGCACTTTTCGTTGAGAATCCGGAGCATCATTTCTTCGCTGTTGCGGCGGTCGCCCGAAGTAAGCTCCAGTTCGCATTCGGTAACAATGCGCCCATGCAGGTGCGAATTGCGATAGGTAAAGCCGCATTCGCGAGCTGAGAAATCGAACGGCCGCCCGTCGCGCTCAAATCCTTTCACACGCCGCACGCTCGTGCAGATTTCGCCATGCTTTCCGCCGGCGTTCATGCGCAGCGCCGCGCCCACCGTTCCCGGTACGCCCTGCAGACATTCAAGTCCCTGCAGCCCCTGCGAGACGCTCCACTTCACCAGCCCGGGCAGACTGTGCCCCGCGCCGACGTGAATGGAATCGCCCGAGCGGCGCAGAAAGCCGAAGCCGCTTTTCGGAAGCTTGATGACGAGGCCTTTTACGCCGCGGTCCGCCACGAGCAGATTCGTGCCGTGGCCGAGAAAACGCACCGGCACATTTTCTTCTGCCGCGCGCCAGAGAAGTTCGCCGAGCGCCCGCGCATTCGGCGGCTGCGCAAAATATTCAGCGGGCCCGCCGACGCGGTAGGTGGTCATCTTCGCCAGCGGAACGTTCTCGCTGACGAAGGGTTCAAAGCCCTGATACCAGCTCATCGGCGGCCCTCGTCACGTCGCCCGCGCCCTGCGTCACCAGCGTGTCGCCTTCCTTGGCCCACTTCAAAAGCATTGAGACGGCTTCGGCCCGGCTGGAGGCAGCAAACACTTCCACGTAGCCATGCTCGCGAATCGCGTCCGCCAGCGCATGATGATCGATTCCCGGGATCGGCTGCTCGCTCGCGGCATAGATCGGCATCAGGAAGACCGCATCGGCAGACGAGAAACATTTGGCGAACTGGTCCATCAACTGTGCCGTGCGCGTGTAACGGTGCGGCTGGAACAGCACGCCGAGGCGCTTTTCAGTCGACGCGCGCGCAGCGCGCAGCGTCATCTCAATCTCAGTGGGATGATGGCCGTAGTCGTCAACTACGCGAATGCCGCGCTTGATCGCTTTGATTTCGAAGCGTCGGCCGACACGTTCGATTCCGCCGAGCGCCTCCTTGACGCACGCGCCATCGACCCCGATCTGCCAGGCCACGCTGATGGCCGCAAGCGCGTTGAGTACGTTGTGTTCGCCGGGCATCGGCAGAACAATATCCTGCCACAGCGACGAGGGCGTCAGCGCATCAAAGCGCCAGCCGAGACCTTCGCTGCGCAGATTCAGCGCCTGCACGTCGTTGTGCTGCGAAAATCCATAGGAGAGCGTCGGGCGACGGCTGCGCTGCGCGGCGTTCTGCAGCGCGCGCATAACGCGTTCGTCATCGCCACAGCCGATCAGTACAGCCATCGGATCATGCTTGTCGACGCTGCTTAAAAACCGTGTCGCCGCTTCTTCAATCGCGTCCACCGTGCCGTAGTGATCGAGGTGATCGTTATCGATGTTCGTGAGCACCGGGATGCTCGGGATGACTTCATGCAACCGGTTGTCAGACTCGTCGACTTCCGCGACGAACTCCGTTCCCCGTCCGGTCCGCACATTGCCGCTCAGCGCCTTCACCACACCGCCGAGCAGCACCGACGGATCGCGACCGGCGGTGATCAGAATATTTGAAATCAACCAGGTCGTCGTCGTCTTGCCGTGCGCACCGGTCACGCAAACCGAGCGGATGCCGCGCGCGATCTTGCCCAGCATGCGCATGCGCGTGGTCACCGTCTTGCCGAGGCGCTCGGCCTGCTGCACTTCCGGGTGCGAGGAATCCACCGCCGCGGTGTGAACCAGTTCATCGCACTCGGAGATGTGACTGGGGCAATGCCCGGTATCAATGCGGATGCCTTTGGCGCGCAGCGCCGCGACTTGCCCGCCGCTCGAGCAGTCACAGCCGCTGACGATCGCGCCGCGTGCGGCACACAGTTCCATCAGCGCGCTGACGCCAATGCCGCCTGCGCCCATGAAATGAATGCGCCGCCCGGAGAAGTCTTCCGGATAGATGCGGGGCTGCGAGCCGGAATCACTCTGCAGATGAATCGGTGTGACGAGCGTGCCTTTAAGGCGTGTGTCAACAGAGGTAATCGGTTTGGCCTTTACAACCATGTTTATGCTGCAGCCTCCGTCGGTGCGGTCTGAACTTTCTTTGAATTCACCAGCGCCAGCAGGCGGTCAACGACTTCGGACCCGGCCTGCGGTGCAGCGAGCGACGCGGCGGCCATCGCCATTTTCTTGCGCCGCTCGGGCTGAAGCACGGCATCGGCCAGGCGCTGCGCCAGGCGGTCGATCTCGATGTTCTTCTGCAGCATCATCCAGCCGGCGCCGCGGTTGGCGAAGACCTTGGCGTTCTCGACCTGGTGGTTGTCGGCAGCGAACGGATAGGGAACCAGGATCGCCGGCAGCGCGAAGGCCGATATCTCGGCGAGCGACGTTGCACCGGCGCGCGCGAGCACCACGTCGGCCTGCGCGTAGAGCTCTTCCATCGCTTCTGTGAAGCCGATGACCTGCCCGCGTCCGCCTGCAGCGGCGAAGGCTTCGACACAGCGCGCTTCGTCTTCGCGGCCGGCCACGAGAATCATGCGCGCGCCCGGAATGATCTGTCTGATCTTCGGCCAGGCCTTGATGGCAATGTCGTTCAGCACGCGCGCGCCCTGAGATCCCCCGACCACGAGAATCGTGGGCTCGGCGGGCACGGCAGCGGTCGTGTTCTTTTCAGCGGCGATCGCGGCGGCTTTCAGAACTTCTTTGCGCAGGGGATTGCCGACGTACTTGACCAGCCGCGGATTGGGAAAGCCAGCGGCCGATTCGGAAAACTGCACGCCGATCTCGTCGGCAAAGCGCGCCAGGCCGCGCGTTGTTCGGCCGGGAATGACATTCTGTTCGAGCAACATGACCGGAATTTCGATGCCCCATCCGGCGAGCACCGGAAGCGCCGAGGCGTAGCCCCCCAGGCCGATGACGGCATCAGCGTTGAAGTTCAGCAGGGCGCGGCGGGCCTGCAGGTAACCTTTGCAGCCCAGCCATGCTTTTTTCGGAGCGGAGAGCGAGAAGAAGCCGCCTTTGAGCGACGGCATCAATTCCAGGCGGAAGCCGTGCATCGGGATCACGCGTTCTTCCAGTCCGCCGCGCGCGCCCATGAATAGAACGCTGTGCTCGCTTCCGCGCGAGAGCAATTCTTCAGCGACAGCTAATCCCGGGAAGAGGTGGCCACCGGTTCCGCCACCCGCGACAACCAAGCGCATTTTTGAGAAGCCCCCAGCGGTACACTCGACACTCTTTCAAGTATCGGCGCGTGGTGCACGGTTCCTAAGCGGAACACGCGCGATTTGCAGGGGTTTTGTGCGCGAAAACCGCTTTTTTTTTCGCCAAGCACGCCAAGGACGCCAAGTGCGCCAAGAAGCACTACATGTAAAACCTTGGCGAGCTTGGCGTTCTCCGCAGTATCGCCAGGGTGGTTAGACAGGCAGGGGTTAGTGACATTTTTATTTTGTCGTATAACGTCAATGCTGAATACGCTTTGTAATGTTTTACAAAGAATTTCGTCCAAAATTCGCTTCCCAAAGTGTCTTAGTATAAGTGAGGGGCTTCCGCAGCGAAGCGTACTCGGAACGAGCATTCACCCGAACAGTTATGGCTGAGGTTGCACGGTGGCCGGCCGCAAACGCCAGCTGGCGCTGTTGCGGCGCGGTTCAGCGCCCAACGCAGCCGGCGGCGCATCGCAGCTTGGATGCGCGGCGACGTTCAGCAAAAGTCCAATCGATGCCAGCGCAAAGATCAGCGACGATCCGCCATAGCTGACCAGCGGCAGGCTGATTCCCTTGGTGGGCATGGAATGCGTCACCACGGCGATGTTGATGGCCGCCTGAAAACCGATGCACATGGTCACGCCGAGGGCGATCAGGCTTCCCAGGAGATCCGGCGCGCGCGAGGCCACACGCCAGCCTTGCAGAACAAGAACGCAGAAGAGCAGAATCACCGACCACGTGCCGATCAGGCCGAATTCTTCACCTATCAGCGCGAAGATAAAATCGTTGTGCGCCTCAGGCAAATAGAGCAGCTTTGAATGTCCCTGCCCCAGCCCTGCGCCAAAAATGCCGCCGGAGCCCTGGGCCATAAGCGACTGCGTGATCTGAAAGCCTTTGCCCAGTTCGTCAACGTCGCCGCTGAAGAACGTAAAAATACGCGAGCGGACGTGGTCAAATTTCGTGTAAGCCAGGGCGGCGCCAACGGGAAGGGCCACCAGAATAGCGGGGATTGCAAAGCGCAGCTGCACGCCGCCGACAAACAGCAGCGCGCCCATCACGCTCGCCAGCAGCGCGGCTGAACCCAGATCAGGCTCGAGCGCGATGAGAACGACGATGAGTCCGGTAATCGCCGCGCCCGGCAGAAAGCCTTCCTTGAAGGTGTGAATCTTTTCGCGCGCCGAGAAAATCCATCCGGAAAGGCCCAGGATCATCAGCATTTTCGCTGCTTCGGAGGGCTGAAACGTCAGCGGCCCCAATGTGTACCAGCGGCGCGCGCCGTTGATCTTTTTGGCGACACCCGGAACAAGCACGCCGATCAGCAGGATTGCGGCGATCGCGATGTACCACTTCCAGTAGCGGGCCAGACGGTGATAGTCGAGGAGGCTCGTGATCGCCAAAGCCATGCAGCCGGCCAGCATGTAAACGGCATGGCGTTCGAGAAAATACGTCGGCGTTCCGAACTTCTTCTCGGCAAACACAAAGCTGGCGCTGTAAACCATTACCAGCCCCAGCGAGAGCAGCGTGCCGGTGACGATCAGGAGAGTTCGGCGGGCGTTGTCCATGTCAATCCGGGGACCTGAACGACTTCAACACGGAGGCACGGAGAACACGGAGGTCACGGAGCTTTCCTGAATTGTTTTTCTCCGTGCGTCTCTGTGTCCTCCGTGTCTCCGGGGTGAGGTCGTCATCCGTTACTTGATGCGCAGCGCGGCCACGCAGAAGACCGCCAGCAGCACCGAGACAATGAAAAAGCGCGTGACGATTTTCGTTTCGGACCAGCCGACTTTCTCGAAGTGATGATGCAGCGGCGCAATTTTGAAGACGCGGCGGCCGAAGTACTTGAACGAGAAGATCTGAATCAGCACCGACATCGCTTCCGCGACGAACACACCGCCGATGATGACCAGCAGCAGTTCCTGTTTGACACAGAGCGACACCAGGCCAACCAGTCCGCCGAGCGGCAGCGATCCGGTATCGCCCATGAAAATCTCGGCCGGATGCGCATTGAACCAGAGGAATCCCAGGCACGCTCCCGAAAGCGCCGCGCAGACCACCGCGAGTTCCTCCGCACCACGCACGCGCGGGATGCCAAGGTGCTCGGCGATGCCGCTGTGGCCGGCGAAATAGGCGATCAGTCCGAAGGCGACGGCGACTGTGGTAATGCAGAGAGTCGCCAGGCCGTCGAGGCCATCGGTGAGATTCACCGCGTTCGAGCTGCCGGTCATCACGAAGGCCGACCAGCCGATGAAGAACAGGCCCAGAACCGGCCACCAGCTCATGTCGGTGAACGGAATGACAAGCGTGGTGTTGATCTTCGGATCACCATACCACGTCAGATATAGCCCGACGCCGCCGCCGATCAGGAATTGATAGAACAGTTTTTCAGCTTTGGTGAGGCCGTCTTTTTTCGTGTGCGTCAGCTTGATGTAATCATCGTAAAAACCGACGGCGCCCAGCGCCAGAAGCGTCAGGAAGCACAGCGGCATGAAAACGGAATTCAGGCGGCACCACAAGGCCATGGTGACGAGCAGCGAACCGAGAATAATGACGCCGCCCATCGTCGGGGTGTTCTTCTTCGAGGCGTGTTTTTCAATCAGGAATTCTGAATCTTTTTTGCTGACGTCTTCTTCAACTTTGCGGCGCTTCAGGAAATTGATGAACCACGGACCAAAAGCGATACACAGCACGAACGCGGTAACAGCCGCGAACGCCGCACGAAAGCTGACAGACTTAAAGACTGCCAGAACCTCCCACCAGTCTCTAGCAAGAAGGTGCAGGTAATAGAACACGATGCGGAGTCCTCATGCCGGTACTAGGCAGAGGTATCGGCGAAACTTAACGCGACGTGCAGAAAAAAGTGCCGGCTGGAGTCGAAGATGTATTGCGAATCTTCGTCACTCGTCACCCGTCACTCGCGGTTTAATCGGCGGGTGGCCCAGACGACTTCTGTCGTCTGGGCGCGCCAGCGCAAGAGGTTACATCCTGCGCGTTGCCGGTGATTAATCCGCGAGGCAGCACGAATGATGTAACCTCGTGCGCTTCGCGCCCAGACGGCGGGCGCCGTCTGGGCCACCCGTCACCGGTCACTCGTCACTATGAATTAGTCGGCGGGTGGCCCAGACGACTTCTGTCGTCTGGGCGCGCCAGCGCAAGAGGTTACTCCATACGCGTCGCCCGTGATTAATCCGCAAGGCAGCACGAATGATGCAACCTCGTGCGCTTCGCGCCCAGACGGCGGCGCCGTCTAAGCCACCCGTCACGCGTCCTTCAGTCGGTTTCAAGCACCTGGCAGCAACGCTCAAGATGGATGCCGTGCGAGCCCTTCACGAGCACCACGTCTCCGGCGGCCAGGCGCGGTTTGAGCCGTTCGCCGGCTTCTTCAGGCGACGTGCAGGGAATCCAAAGCGATCGGTCCAGACCTTTGCCAACCGCCGCCGCGCCGGTAAGCGACGAAGCTTCTCCGACAGTGAGCAGACCGGCGACATTGCAGTCGGCGATCTGCTTTCCCAGGGCGATGTGGTAGTGCGCTGATTCGCCGCCGAGTTCCAGCATGTCACCGGCAACAACGAAACGCCGCGCGGCTTTCATCGAAACAAGCGTCGCGAGCGCAGCGGTGAAACTTGCGGGATTGGCGTTGTAGGCGTCGTCGATCAGAGTGAAATCGCGAACGGTGCGGACAGTAAAGCGGCGTGCGATGCCCTCGAAGGTTGACACGCCCCGTACAGCCGTGATGAACGGAATGCCGGCCGCAATCGCAGCCGCGATCACCGCCAGCGCATTCGAGACCTGGTGCATTCCGGGCACGCGCAGATGACAATCGGCAATCGCATCGCCGCAGCGCACCATGAATTCAGCGCATCCGTCGGAAGCGATGCGCACATGCTTGGCGCGCACGCTCGCGGTCGGCGCCTGCCCGAACGTCAGCGTTTTTCCCTTGGTGAGATTCAGCCACAGAGGCAGATACGGGCTATCGGCATTGAGAATGGCAACATCGCCGCTCTGCTGAAAGCGGAAGATATCCGCCTTCTCGCGCGCAACGTTTTCAACACTGTGGAAGGCTTCCAGGTGCGACTCCGCGGCGCAGGTGAGAATGGCAATGTTCGGCCGCGCAACCTGCGCCAGCTGGCGGATCTCACCGGGGTGATTAGTGCCGAGTTCCAGCACAGCCGCGTCGTGTTCCTCCGTAAGGCCAAGAACGGTGTGCGAAAGGCCGACGGCATTGTTGAAGCTGCCCTTCGCCTTGTGAACGTTCAGCCCGGCGGCGTGCTGCAGCACATGCGAGAGCATCTCCTTCGTCGTCGACTTTCCGACGGAGCCCGTGACGCCGAACCAGAGCTTGGCGCTCATCTTTTCGCGATGCGCCGCGGCAATGCCAAGGTAGCCTTCGCGCGTATCGTTGACCAGGATCGCCCCGGCACTCTCCGGCAAATCGCGCGCGGCATCCGGAGAATCGAGCAGCACCGCCGCAGCGCCGTGCTTCACCACGGCTTCACGCGCAAAGCGATTGCCGTCAAAATTGTCTCCGCGGAGGGCGACAAACAACGCGCCTGGCAGAGGCGAGCGCGTATCGCTGAAGTGCCCGCGGACGATCGCGTCAGCGCGACCGCGCAGCAGTTTTCCGCCGGACGCCTTTGCAAGTTGGATTAACGGTTCAGCGATCACTTCATGCCCCTCATTCAATAGAGCACCTCTGTGCTCTCTGTGTCCTCTGTGGTAGATGTTCGAGCCGCTCAGCCCGCAGCGCCGTAGCGCCGATTCATCGCTTCGCGAGCCGCTTCGGTGTCCGAGAAGTGGCGCTTCTCCTTGCCGAAGATCTGGTAATTTTCGTGGCCCTTGCCGGCGATCAGCACCACGTCGCCCACGCGCGCTTCGCGGATGGCCATGTCAATCGCCTTCGAGCGGTCTGCTTCGACGATGAACTTCTGGTGCCGCTTCACGCCGCCACAGATGTCCGCGATGATCGCCTGCGGATCTTCGGTACGCGGATTGTCGCTCGTGATCACGCCAAGATCGGCCATTTCTTCGACGGCGCGAGCCATCTTCGGACGCTTGGTGCGGTCACGGTCGCCGCCGCAGCCGAAAACGGTGATCAATCGAGACGGCCGCAATTCCCGCAGCGCGCGCATCACGCTGCGCAAGGCGTCGTCGGTGTGCGCGTAATCGACCAGCACGCGGAAAGGAACATCTTTCCGATCGACGGACTCAAGCCGCCCGGGCACTCCCGCGAACGCAGCCAGCCCGCCAATGACTTCGTCGAAGCTCAGTCCCATGGCGACGGCGGCCGCGATCGCACCGAGGCAGTTCTGAACGTTATGCGCCCCGACAAGGCCCCACGTTACCTGCCGCTTGCCCCAGGGCGTATCGACCTGGAAGCGCGTGCCGTGAATGTCCATGCTGCGAATGCGCCCGCACATGGCCGCGTCAGTCTTGGGATCGAGCGTGAAGCCGATGACCTTGGCTTTCGTGACGCTCGCGTAATAGGCCGCCGCAGGATCGTCCATATTCAGCACCGCGACGGCGTCGCTGGAAAGATTGCGGAAGAGAATGCTTTTAGCCTCGCGGTACTCTTCCATCGTGCGGTGGTAATCGAGATGATCCTGCGTCAAATTCGTGAACACGCCTACAGCAAAGTCGAGCCCCGCGACGCGGTGCTGGCAGAGCGAGTGGCTGGAGGCTTCCATGAACGCGCCGTGGCATCCAGCATCAGCCATCTTGCGCAGGTAGCTGTGCAGATCGATCGACTCCGGCGTCGTCAGCGGTGCCTCGATGCTTTCGTCGCCGAGGTCGTATTCAATCGTGCCGAGCATCCCGCATTTTTTTCCCGCGCTGCGCAGCAGGTGGCGGATCAGATAAGCGGTGGTGGACTTGCCGTTCGTGCCGGTGACGGCGCCGAGTTTCATCTGCTTGTCAGCGCGCCCAAAAAACTCGCGCGCAGCCAGAGCCATGCCGAGCCGCGCGTCTTTGCATACGAGTTGCGGAAGATGCGTTAAAGGTTCAGCGCGATCGGTGAGAATTGCGGCGGCGCCTTTTTCAGCGGCCTGTTTTGCGTAAATGCTGCCATCGATTTTCGTTCCAGGCAGAGCGGCGAACAGATCGCCGGGTTTGACGACGCGCGAATCGCAGCTGATCCCCGTTACGTTGACGTTGGGCGCAGGCGAAACGATCTGCGCCGAGGCTGCGCTGGCAAGCGTTTCAAGTTTCATGCTCTCGTTCCTTTCTGCGCCGCGACCTTAATGAGAGGCGGCCAGCCGCTTCACTTCAAGAATTGCCTTCTTCTGTTCATCGGCAGAACGCGGCGGAACATTGAGCACTGTCAGGCCTTTGCGCAAAACTTCGCGGGCCGCCGGGCACGCCACGGTGCCACCGTAATAACCCGTGCCTTTGTGCGGCTCATCGACGGTAACCAGGCAAACCAGGCGGGGATTTTCAGCCGGAGCGAAGCCGCAGAAGGATCCGATGTAAAGCGTGCTGCTGTATTTTTTCGTGACCGGATCGATTTTCTTGGTCGTGCCGGTCTTGCCGCCGATAGTCCATTCGCTGCAGAAAGCTTTCAGGCCCGTGCCGCCGGGCTGTACGACCTTGGTGAGAACGTCGCGCATCTGGGCGCTGGTCTGTTCGCTGATCACGCGACGAACCGCCTGCGGGTGAAGGTTGTAGAGTTCCTCGCCCTGCTCATTAACGATGCGTTGGACAATCTTCGGCCGGTAGAGCACGCCGCCGTTGACGACTGCGCCATAGGCGGCAACGAGCTGAAGCGGCGTGACGGCCACTTCGTGGCCCATAGAAATGGAATATATGCTGTCGTTGCTCCAGACCTTTCGCGCTCGGACCATACCCTTGGCTTCGCCGGGCAGATTAATTCCGGTGGGCTCGCCAAAACCGAAGAGCTTCACCGTTTCATAAAGACCTTTTACGCCCAAACGCATGCCGATTTTCGCCGCCCCGATGTTGCTCGACTTGACGATGACGTCGTCGAATGAGAGCAGGCCGTATGCATGAGCATCGTGCAGCACGCGGTAGCCCAGCGGCCAGGCTCCGTTTTCGCAGTCGATCATTTCGTTGCGCCGCCAGAGCCTGCGCTCAAGCGCCATTGCCGCGGCAAACGTTTTAAATGTCGAGCCCGGCTCATAATTGTCGGTGATCACGCGGTTACGGCGATGATCACTCGGGCTTTGCGCTGGGCGATTTGGATCGAACTGCGGCGTCGAGGCCATCGCCAGGATCGCGCCGTTGCTCACATCCATCACGACGCACGTGGCCGACTTCGGGCTGAACTGTTCGTGAATGAGCGCAAGCTGCTCTTCGGCGGTCTGCTGAACGCGTGCATCAATCGTGAGCGTAATCGACAGGCCATCGCGCGGCGGCTTGTTGTCACCGGGGCCGATCGCGCCGTCATTAAGAGCGATCAGGCGGCGCGCGGCATCGCGGTAGTAGCGCAGGTAACCGGGCGTGCCGCTGAGAATTGAATCGAGCTCCAGTTCAAGACCTTCCATGCCGCCATCCATGCCGGCCCAGCCAATCAGATGGCAGGCGAGGTTGCCCTGCGGATAGGTGCGGCGGAACGTGTCTTCGAAGCCGATGCCTTTTATCTTCAGCGCACGGATTTTGTCGGAGGTATCTTCGTCTACGTCGCGGGCCAGGTAGACAACCCGCGTTTTTTCGCCATCGCGCTCCATCTTTGCCTTCAAACGTGCAGCGGGAATCTTCAGCAGCGGCGCGAGCTTTTGCGCGGCCTCCTCAGGATTCTTGAGCAGCTTCAAGTCGGCGATCACCGTGTCGCGCGGAATGCAAAAAGCCAGCGGCAGATCGCTGCGGTCACTGATCGGGCCGCGCTGCGCGTGCGTGGCAATGCAGGTAACCTTCTGGTTATCGGCTTTTGCTTTCCAGGCCTCGGCCTGCTTGACCTGAATTTGAAATAGCCGTACCGAGAGCCCGAGGTAAATGCAGATAAGCGTGCCGAAAAGCAATCCGATGCGCAGGCGCGCGCCGGATGAAATGCCGCCCTCGCGCCGCCAGCCGCGGCAGGTCTGATGCGGATCTTCCTTTGCCGCCGGCGCGCAACACGCATGCGTTTCATGCATCGACGGGCCGGAGAGAGGCGGGATCGAGGAATCGGAATTCACCGTTTCGAACACTCTCTTTCAGCGATGCGGGTTGTGAACGGTTGAGTATGCGGCAGCGGGAGCAGGCACGCGACGCGCGGCCTGCGGAGAACCGAGAGAACGAGCGTGATCGGTCGTGACCGCCAGCATGTCTTTGGGCGTAACGACTTCGGCCTGGACAATGGGGCCGACTTTCAGCTGCAGTTCCTGCGCGCGCGTGGTGACTGCGCGCGGAGATTGCAGCGCGCGATGCTTGATGCGGGCCAACTCGATTTCCGCCCGAATTTCGCGCAGATCGCGTTCAAGCCCGCCGATCTGGTAGCAGAGCTCAATCTGGCGCTGGCCGTCGTGCACGGAAAGCAGTCCCGCGCACGCGATAATTCCCAGCAGGAGAAAATGGCGGCCGCTCAACATGGATTAAAGCCCGACAATCGCGGCCTGCCCGCCGGTTTTCTGATCGCTGTCGCGTTTTCAGGACCCAGCATTCAGGACTTTGCGTACGGCTCGCAGCTTGGCACTTCGGCTGCGCGGATTGTCTTTCAGCTCCCCCTCGCCTGGACTGACGAACTTGACTATCTGTTGGAATCGTCCGGTTGAGGCCAAAGCTTTAAAGCGTTGTTTCACGATCCGGTCTTCAAGTGAATGAAATGTGATCAGCGCCAGCGTGCCGCCATCCGCCAGAAGTTCGGGCGCATCGGCAAGAAATTCTTCGAGAGCTTTGAGCTCCTCGTTGACCGCCAGCCGCAGCGCCTGGAAAACTTTTGTGGCCGGATGCGTATGGCGCCAGCCCCTCACGCGCAGCACGCGGCGAACGAGTTCCTCAAGCTGTCCGGTGGTTTCAATGGGCTCCGTCTTGCGCTGAGCCACAATCGCGCGGGCGATCGGGCGCGCTTTGCGCTCTTCGCCGAGAAAGAAAAAAATATCCGCAAGCTCTTCTTCCCGGTCGTAGCGCAGAATGTCGGCTGCAGTGCGCTGCAGCGTCGGATCCATGCGCATGTCGAGCGGATGATCGAAGCGAAAACTGAATCCGCGCTCAGGCGTGTCGAACTGCATCGAGCTGACGCCCAGGTCCGCCAGCACGCCATGCGGCGCCGGCGCGGCTGCATTCTTCAGCAGCGTAGCGACATTGCGAAAGTTGCCTTGCAGGAGCTGCAACTGAACGCCGGCCGCATTCGCGAGCGGCTCAAGCCGCGCGTGAGCCAGTGCGAGCGCCTGAGGATCGACATCAAGACCGATGAGACGTCCGCCGGGCTTAATGCGATCAATCAGCGCCGCGCTGTGGCCACCGGCGCCAAGTGTACAGTCGACGACGCATTGTCCTGGCTGCGGCTGAAGAAGTTCTAGGCTTTCGTTGAGAAGAACGCTGCGATGCGCAGCGGCGGGCGATAAATTTTCAGTTTTGTCCGGTTCGGCGTTCATGATCTCATTGTTGCGCAAACAGCGCGTTTGCGCGAGCAGGCAAATGCCTGCAGCAACGCGATAACAAACGTCGCGACATCTATTCCGGAATTCTTCAAACGCTGGCAACCGCCGGAGCGCTGACGGCCGGAATGCGCGCAGGAGCAGCGGTCGACACGCGCAGCAGGCTGCTCATATAAGGCGAAAGTTCCACTTCGCCATACTCGCGCCCGAGGCTGCGCACCTCATCGACGCGGCGCACGAGCATCTCCAGGTCCTCGCGCTTGGACGCGGGAACGGCGCGTTCCGCGCCGCCCGTCGCCAGGTGAGCTTTGATTCGATCGAACGAAGACTTCGTTTTCATGATTGCTTGTCCCTGTCCCTTGCGGGACTCCACAGACCAGACCCCGATCACAGATTCAGAATGCTGGTCAGCTGCTCGCTGACCGGCGCCAGCTTTTCCTGCTCCGCGCGTTCCACGTCGCGGCGCTTCTCCGCTGGCCAGATTTCGATGTAAGTGAACGCTCCGCAGAAGGCGACCTCTTCCCCGATCGCCAGCGCATCGGACCACTTGCCCGGCAGTACAAAACGTCCCTGGCTGTCGGGTTCAACCGGCTCGGCGGCGCGAGCGATCAGCGAGACAGCCATCGCTTTCTGCTCATTGGTCAGCGCCGGATTGTCCTTCACTTCGTCGAGCTTTTTGTCGAATTGCTTCTTCGTGTAAAGGCGCAGGAAAGACTCGTTCTGCCAGCGCATCAACAGGAGGGGGCCTTCTTGCGCCTCATCTATTGTGCGCTTCATGTGCTTGGGAATCGCGACCTGATTGCGGCCCGATACCTTGTGATAGGCGACACCGTAGAACGTGGCGCGGCTGCCGGGCTGAACACCCCTCGCCTCTCCATTTATTGCGCCCGGCTCGTTCATCTGTGCTCGCCTTCACTAAAGCTCACTATTTCTCACTACTTTGAGTACAGGAAAGATACCTTGCACTATTTTGATGGTCAAGAGGTAAGTGGATGAAATGCAAGAATTTATATTATCGCAACTGCTTGCGTAGACCGGCACGATGGAAACACAATAGGTTGTGCTTTTGAGTTGTCGCAAGCTAAGTCGTAAAAAAATTTTGCTGCAGTTCTCTCCTTTATTTGGCGAGAGTTATGACTTTGCCGCGCGTAACACGGTTGAGTCCGCAAGGCTCGAGCACGCCGTTTTTCAGGCGCGTTGGGGTGGAAAGTGACACATGATGATATAGTTTAGAGAACGTATCGAGAACCCAACGCTTCGGGAGACAACATGTCCGCAGAACCGATCGCCCAGCAGGCCAACGAATTCCGCGACGTTTTCAAAAAGCTTCAGGATGAGATCGGGAAAGTAATGGTGGGCCATCGCGGCATCATCGATGGCGTGCTCACCTGCATCTTTGCCGGAGGCAACTGCCTGCTCGAAGGAGCTCCCGGCCTTGGCAAAACGATGCTGGTCAAAACACTTTCGCAGGCGCTTGATCTGAAATTCTCGCGCATCCAGTTCACGCCGGACCTGATGCCCGCGGACATTATCGGCACGAACATCGTCAC
>Ga0196964_10000402_pt1 | contig 27908 bp, 38 predicted proteins | sample S1_10metaG_FD_148615 | JGI IMG/M metagenome (GOLD analysis project Ga0196964, IMG submission 148615) | Soil microbial communities from Anza Borrego desert, Southern California, United States - S1_10 | ecosystem: Environmental > Terrestrial > Soil > Desert | place: USA: California | collected... | reverse complement strand
TTTCATGTACTAAAGATGTTTGTGAATTAATGAGATTAAAGCCTAATAAAAGCTTAAATTTTTACCGGGGGTTAAAGGCTGCATCCCTTATTCAGTCTTGTGTTTGACGGGGTTGTCACCCCGTCAAGTGACGCCCATCAGTAATGTACGTAAATCTTTGTTTCCTTACATTAACAGGTGACATCATGCAAGTAACCTATGAAGAAATGACGCAATGGCGCGACCTCTGCGAATTCCTCAACGCCCAGTGGTACAAATGCGCTGAAGCCGACGATTTCGAGCGCACCCTCAAACACTGCAAAGTCTGGCGCAATCAAGAACACCGCCAGAAACTTTGGGATGCGTGGGAATTGCAGATTATCCAGTGGTGTGGACATCCAGCAGCAGATTATAGCTACTGTCGAGACTATCGGAAGTGGAAGGGCTGGAGACTTGCGCCAGATTGGGAAGTTAAAATCGATTTCCTTGAAAAGGTCGCCATCTTTGACGCTGATCCAGAAACACTTGACCAACCTTGGCGAATTACCCTCGCCCGTGCCAGGGAAGAAAAGCGCCAACGTGAGGAAGAACAACGCCAACGCGACGAACAACGCCAGCGGGAATGGCAACGTCAGCAGGATGAGTGGCGACGCCAGCGCGAGTGGTTCGACAGTCTGACGCCGGAAGAAAAAGCAGCGGAACGACAACGAAAACTAGATGAACGAAACCAGCAACTTCTGGCTGAACGCATCGACAGGATTAAGCGAAACCTTTGCTCCTGCTGCGGTTCGCCGAGAATTCCCCTCATGGTGGACTGCTTAAAGTGCGGTGAGAGTTACTGCGATTCTGGGGAAGCTGCGGAAAATGCAGGTTAATTTGTTGGTCGTTGTTGGTCGTTGTTGGCTGTGCGACCAACAGAATATTTCTATATATATCAAGGGTTTCACCCATATATATGATGATTGTTGGTCATGTTGGCTGTTTTTCTGAAAATCTAAAATACCTTTGAGAGTGGGTTAACTAGCTTAGAGAAATGCTGGTTATTCAACCCACAAGTTAAAAATGACCAGCATTTTGGGTAAGCAACCAACAAAAACTCTCTATAGAAAACGACCAACATAGCCAACATTTGCTCTAAAACTGCCTAGAGCCTATATATGCCAGTGCTTTCAAATGTTGGTCGTTCAACCAACTTTCGACCAACAATTGCAGAAGACGACCAACATTTTGACCAACAAACTAAAAAACCCCGGTGATGAGCCAGGGGTTTAAATCATTACACGATATGTTGATTTGGTGGAACTGTGCGGTCTAAACCTTACTGTTTCGTGCTGCTGTCCACCTTCAGCAAATATTCGTGGTAGTCCCAGAGCGTTTGGGAGGGTAAAACCCGCTCACCAGTACAGAAAAGCTCCGCAGCGATCGCATCCAGTATCCGATCAAGTTTGAGCCTATCTATCTTCTGCAATGTTTCGTAGTCGATGCCCAGCCCAGAGAAGCGATAGCTTTCATAGCTATTCCTGCGACTCGTCAAGGTTACGCAGGTAACGACTCTGCGGTTCTCCAGTTTTCTAATTTGGGTGATTTCCTCAAGCTGCCAATACCAAGTCAGATGTCGCCAGCTAATTTCAGTTCTGATAGTTTTCATAGGTTAACCTCCTAGATTTGGGACTGTTGCGGGTTGGTCATCGACCAGGCAGGGGCGTTTCTGCGACTTAACTAAGTTGAGCAGTGCTTCGTCCTTGAGCTTCCGGGCGTGGTCAACGGCGAAGTTGCCCAGGCGCACGAAGGTTAGAGAGTCCCTGATGCTGCCCTCGCCCTCGACTTTGAGCGCTTTAACCTCAGCGCCTTGGGTGAGTAGCACTAACCGGATCTTGACCTTCCGGGCTTCCCTGATTAGTTCTTTAAGTTGGGTTGGAACATCACCACACTGAGGCGCTGCAAGGATTGCGGGGATTTCATCAATGGCAATGTTCCAAGGCTCAAAGTCAGTTTTCCCAACATCGTAGAGACGGTAGCGATCGCCCATCTCCTCTGCTAGTTCGGTGAAGAATTCTGCGATCGCCTCAAAGTCCCGACCACCACCTACAACCTTGATTCCCTGCCAATCTTTAGGGCTGCGGTGTGGCGTTACTGCTGTAACTTTTCCCCCAAGCTGGGACAGTAACCACTCAGCCAACATCGACTTGCCCGATCCGGTCTTGCCCAAAATCATTAAGTGTGGGAACTGGTCGGGGTTACTGCGGAAGCTTCCCCAGTCAAAAAGTTCTGGACTATATGGCAGTGTCGCGGTGGGTTCCTCAACAATCGCTGCCTGCTGTCTTACTGTCTTGCTATCCCAGAACAGCGCCAACTCCTGCGCGGTTCTCGCTGCTTGCAACCTCGCCATGATGCCAACGATGGGCATCGCTTCCAGCGCTATCTGGCGCTGCCGACGCGCTCCGAACCAGCAAGCGACAGCACCATTAGCAGTGATAAACCTGGGTATTGGGTTAGAGATGATAGCAGTTAAACCTAGACAGGCGAAGCCTCCGACGATTAGCGCTGATGACGCTGCCAGCGCTTGCCGTCGCCAGCTAGCGATGAATGACGCTAGCGACTGCGCCTCACCAGAGAGAGCGGCATCATCAGCGAGGCGATCGCCTAGTTCTTGAATAATGGCGACATCTAGCGCCTTGTGCATAGATGCCGCTGTTCTGTCAGCGAGTCGCCCGGTCATGTTTGCAACTCGTTCGTTAAAACCCTTCATTGGGTAAGCCTCACAAGTCCGATGATTAGTCCAAGTCCAAGCTGGAAACCGCGAACAACCCAAAGCCACGCGGGGGAATTTTGGGGCAGAACTCTTTCGCTCAGTTGTGCTGCTGCAACGAGTAACCCAGAGGTAGCAAGCAGTAGCACACCTGGAGGTAACTCGCTCCAGAGCGGGAAAGTGATGTGCAACCAAGTTACAAAAGCTGCTGGGGTCGTTACCCAGATGAGGCAATCCAGCGCGATCGCTTGGAGGTCAAAGTTACTCATCTTCACCCGCCTCAATTAGGTAAGCTTCCAGCGGGTCATCGCCATCTAGGGCAAAGTTGGTTGACTCAATCAACTGCTCGAAGCGGTCAAACTTTCCACGGCTCAAGTGCTTGAGGAAGCTGCTATAAACCTGTTCTTGGAATGCTTCAGCCAAACCAGCGCCAACCATGTCAGCTTGTTGGTTGAGTTGTCGCCCGACTCCGTTCTTAACTGCGTTAACGAATCCATTCGTCTGTTGCCGTGGGGCTTCCCCGGTGATGTCGCGCACTGCATCATCAAAGCGCTGTCCAGCGCTGGTAGCGTTCTGTAGCGCTTGAAAGCGCTCGATATCGCTATCGTCGTACTGCTTTTTAGGCTGAATCCCCAGCGCTGACCTCCAACTGCGGAAGGTGCTATCGGCGATACCTAGAGCTTGGATTAGTTCTGCTTGGTTCATGATGTGCCCTTAAATGGTGTGTTTGTGTCGGTGATGGCAGCGATTTCAAGCGATTTCTAGCGCTATCCATCGCTGCCAGCGCTTGCAATCGCTACCTAGCGCCGTCCAAGTTGGTAGCCCCGAAGGGTTCCCTCGCAAAGGTCGATACCTCTCCGAGCGTCGGTTAGTTGCTGCTTGAGTTCTGCGATCGCTTTGTCTTTGTCCTGCGAGTCAGAGAGGATCGAACTGATTCCGATCCAGCCAACCGCGATAATCATCAATGCCGCCAAAACTGCCACGCCATCGGTGTTATTTTGCTTTTCCATTGCGAACCTCCCAGCGTGTCTTCTTGACTAAAAATTTCTCTGACTTCCTGGGGTCTGGTAGCTTCCCCTTGCTGAGTTTGTGGGCGCGATAGTTCTCGAAGTCCCAACCCGACGCCCACGGATGCTCAAGCATGAATTCGTGGTATTCGATTTGAATCTTTCGCTGTTCTGGGGTCATTCGCTTACCTCCCAAATCTTTGCTAGAATGCGCCAGCCTTTCGGGTTCTCGTGCAGTTGGTCAAGGTGTGAAGCCCACCGGGAGTTACTGGCTAAGTCGTCGGTGGTGGATGCGATCGCGTCCCGGTTCTCGTTACGCTCCATAACGCGCCTCCCAGATTGCTTTTTTTGTGAGCCATTCCTCGGATTCGCGAGGGTCGGGGAGTTGCCCACCGCTTGCCTTGTGTGCTTTGTAATCGTTGAAGTCCCAACGGTTAGCCCAGGGGTACTTAATCAAGAATTCCTGGCGTTCAACTTCTCGCTGTCTGTCGTCTTGGGTCATGATTGAAATGCTCCTTATATATAGATGTGGGGAGTGGTGCAGACGCGATCGTGTTAGGTTGGCGTCTGCGCTTTTAGTTAGATGCCCTTGGTTAACTTCGAGGATGCGTCCCGGTGCAGGTACTCAAACAGAGACTCGTCAGCAGCTATCGAATCTTTGAGGACTCGGATAGCATCAGCTTTCTTGGCTTCGGGTATTACGTTGTACTGCCGAACATAGGCAGCGCTTTCGGTGCCTATGCCGTTGGCGAAGTCGATGCCCAACTCAGACCGCAGAATGTTTTTTGCTAGCTTCTGAATCTTGGTGGATGCGATCGCTTTCTCATCCAAGCCGATAGCCCGGAGTATTGCCGAGAGTGAGCAACGGGATTTTGTACTACCCACTACTTCACCAGTGGCTGAGTCTACAAAAACCTTTTCCTCGTAGACTTTCTCAATGGGTGCCTCACCACGAAGCCCCGCGAGTCTGTGTTCCCCATGAATCAAGACCAACATATGTGAGGATTCTTGGATCTGTTGCAGGGTCTTGAGTTCGTTGGTCTTAGCTTTAGATAACTCTACCTGCCACTTGACCAGCTCAAGTTGTTTGTCGATGGGTGCGATCGCATCTGTGGGCTGCGTTGGTTGCCAACCAGTGACACCTTGAATGAATGAGCGCATACCCAAGTTTGCAAACTTACGGAAAGCGAATACAGCTTGCTGTCTTTTCCGCTTGGCTTCAAAGGCGTAGTACCCAATGATGGCAGCGCAGACTTCATCCTTAATAATGTTGGCGTTCTTGTACTCGGTGCCTGCTACCAAGTGATTATCCTTACCTAGAAAAGGTTTCAGGCATTCAGCAACCTCGTTGCTACCAGCCAAATTAGCTAGTAATAAATTAATTGCTTTGGGTGTGACACCACAGAACCGAGCCAAACCGGACTCGCTCATGCCCGATTCGCCAGTGTCCTGCTTGGTGAAAAACTCAACGCCGTCTTGTTCACGTCGCACGATTTGCGATCGCGTGGACTCGTTTTGATTCATTATTGTGTTGTTCCTATCTGCTTCGGTTTGGTAGGGACTTAGGCGGGTGGCTGACTGGTAATCTTCACCCGCCTAATTAAAAGAGAACTTCGAGACTTTCGTCACTACTTCTCGTAATTATGACATAATAGTTGGTGACTGTGACCAGAATTTTGTGACACTTATATGATTCGGTGGAAGTTACGGGAACTTATGGCAAGGCATCGCCTAACCGTCCGAGGGTTGGCTGCGATGACTGGATTACACCGCAACTCTATCCAGCATTTAAGGAATTTCGATGAGCTGCCCGGTTGTGGTGCAGATACATTGGAAAAGCTCTGCGTTGCTTTGGACTGCACCCCATTCGATTTAATCGAGTATATTCCAGAGCAAAAGCTAAGCCGTTAAAGGATCGAGGTAGGATCGCATTTAACGGCTTAGAAGTCATCAGTCTAATTTTCCCCGGACACCAGGAAACGGCTAATTTCTATCGGTGTCCGGTTCACACCCCATTAAGCAAGGTGCATAACACATGGTATCAAATTTTGCCAGTGGCTTCGATGCGTCCGAAGCCCTAAAACTGCTGTCTGCATTGGGTTACAACCAAAAAGAGACAATTTTTGTGAGATACCTTGACCCCGCTAAAGAGTGGAAAGGGGTCAATATGGCTTACAAGTTTCCACTAGACGCCAAGGAAATAGATGATTGGCAGCATAAGGGTTATAACGCCTATTTCATCGCTAATGGTGGCGGTCATCGTGACGCAGATGTTAAAGCAGGTCGGGTCGTTTTCTACGAACATGACAACCTAGACAAAGCGCTACAACTCGACCTCTGGAAGACTCTGGGACTCCCACAGCCGACAATCCAAGTTGATACTGGTGGTAAGTCTATCCATAGTTACTGGACTTTAGACAACCCAATCCCGATCGCTGAGTGGAGGCAGTTACAATCTGACCTACTGAAGTATTCCAACGGCGACCAGTCCATCAAGAATCCCTCACGAGTCATGCGTTTGGCTGGCTCTATGTACTTGGATTCTGAGCGCAAACCGACAGGGAACCGCGCAATGGTTGTGGGTGGTAGTGGACTTACTCACGCATTCCTGGAACTGAGGAAAGCTATCCCCAGACCCGCCGAGGAAGTCGCAGCGCCAAGCCTTAACTATCAACCATCAATCACAGATGAGGTTCCCTTAATCTCTTGCCTATCCAAAGACGATCGGGCATTGATTGAGGCAGGCACTGGGAGCGATCGCAACGTCAACGGGGCAAGGTTAGCCCGTAACCTCATTGGGACTGCTGCAAGATTGCAACACCTGGGGCATCGGTACGCTGGCGATCCTTATCAACTATTTATTGATTACTGCAACCGCTGCACACCGGGCAATGGTTGGAACCAACGCGAATGGGAGATTATCTGGAAATCTGCACAGAAGGACAACCCAACCCCAACCTTAACCGACGATTACATTGAGAACTGCGTCAAGGCTTGGCACCATAACCAACGAGGCAGCAACCGGGCGCTGTCATCTGTTCCCAGTGCTGGTGGCAAACCTAGCAACATAGTGGCACACCCCACAGCCGAGCGTCAGGTAAACCCGGATGCAATTGTAGAGGAACTCGACAAGGTAATTCAGCAAGCACTACCAGCAAGCAAGCGATCGTTTGCCCTGATGGACTTAGCCAAAAGCTTTGGGTTGACAACCAATGCGATCGGTGAAGCCTACAACCAACGACTAGCAGAGATTGAGCAAGACGAAGCCAGGGAAGAAACCGCCGCCGATTTAGAGCGCTTGGTAAATGCTGCCAACTTCTCGTTGGATGTCGCTGAAGTTCTCCCGGAACCACTAGCCAAACCCATAAAGCAGTTGGCAGAATGGCTCAACCTAAACCCGCTGGCATACCTGACAATATTGCTCACCACTGCCAGCAGCTTAAACAAGGTTGGCACAGTAATCGAAGCTTGCCCCGCTACCAATTGGTATCAGCCACCGCAACTTTATAGTGGCATCATCGCTGTTAGCTCCCAGAAAAAATCGCCGATTCTCAGTGAGATGGCATCGCGACCGCTGGCGAAGTTGCAAGCCAAGATTAAGGAAGATTTTAAGGAGGATATGAAGGCTTACACCTTTGAGTTGAACCAGTGGAACTCACTCAAAGGCGAGGAACGTGCAGAAGCTTTCCCCGATGGTGAACCAGAGAAGCCAAAGTTACGGCGTCTCAGTTTTACCGCTGGCACAACCGAGGGATTATTTAGGCAGTTACAGGGCAACCCAGACAAGGGCATTCTGTGGAGTTGTGATGAACTCGCCAGCCTCTTCAATGGTGCGAACCAATACAAAGGTGGGAAGGGCGACGATATCGAGGTGCTGCTGTCCATGTACGAGGGTGCCGGAATCAGTATTTTGAGGGCGGACGAGTCCAAGAACGTTGACCTAGAGGCGTGTGTTCTCAGCATCACTGGGACTATCCAACCGACTGTCTTACAGCGTCTTATGAAGTCTGACGAAGACGGTAACGGGCAGTGGGCGCGTTTCTGTTGGGTGAATCAGCCAGTCGCTGAGTCACATTTACCCGACTCAGGACGAATCGATTTAACACCAATGCTCGTAGATTTTTACAAACGCCTGGATGCACTGCCAGCCACGACTTACCGCTTTTCTTATCCAGCTTGGAAGAAGTTTAAGGCTGAATACAAACGTCTGGAGACAAAACGGGTTGAAACAGCCGAGCAATCCACCGGATTATCTAGCTGCTACGGGAAAGCAGAAGGGCGTTTAGCTCGTTTGGCGTTAAATCTGCATATCACCTGGGAACTAATGGCAGGCAGGACACCGGGCGAATTCATCTCTCCTGAAATCGTATCCAGAGCAATCCAGCTAAACCGCTTCTACCTGGCTCAAGTTGTCGGGATGTATTCAGAGTTTACCGACTCGATCGCGCCTCACCTGTTGCGAGTTCTTGACTGGGCGAAGTCCTGCGAATGGCTCAAAGTTCGTGACGTTATCCAGCGCAGTTCTAAGAAGCAGAGGCAGGATACCAAAACTGAGAACGTCCGCTCATGGTTTATCGAGTTGGCACGAATGGGCTATGGGTCAGTTCGAGGCGAAGGACGCTCAATCGAGTTTTCTCTAAATGTTGGTCATGTTGGTCAACAACCAACAAAAGAGCCAACAGCCCAACCCATTGATGTAGCTGAGTTACAGGAGTTTGTTGGTGATGTTGGCTATGTTGGTCAATCTGAAAATGTTGTGGATGTAGTTACATCCAATGAAGTTGTAGAGGCTCCCCAAATTTCAGGCATTGAAGAACAGCCAACAGAGCCAACAAACGCGCCAAACCCAGAGCCAATCAATGATGTGGTTGTTGGTCAAGAACCAACAGAACAGCCAACAAACTCAGAACAGCCAACATTTAACGTGGGTGACGAAGTTCAGATCGTTGGTGGTGAACACGCTGGCGATCGCGCAACGATAACCCGCATCGATGCCGCCAACCCACTCCACACCTATGAGGTATTAGACCTCCAAAGCCGTTGGACTGATTGGCTACCAGCTTCTGCGATCGCTCCAATTGCCAACGATTCCAACGAAGTCCACCAGGGCTTAAAGCTTGATGACTACGTGGAAATCCTGGTGGGCGACGACGCAGGGCAACGTGCCACGGTAACTGGCTTTACCTACTTCCAGGTAGAAGTGAAAATCGCTGGCGATGCCCAGGTGTACCGCTACTTCGCTGAGGAACTGCGGAAAGTCTAAGCCTTGGGGTGGGCTTCGGCTCACCCAAACTAACAGCAACTGCATGGGGTTTTCTCTTAACAGTAACTCCCCAAACGTAGAAACAGGTCAAAGCCTCGCTGTGTATATGTAATGGGTGATTTTATCCCCATTTTTCAACTAACAGCAACTAATCACCCATAGATTTAGGGTGCAGTATTGGCGACAGAAACACCCCAATAACGCACCCTAAAGATTCCCTGGAAACCTTACCCATCATGAATCATGAAACAAATGTTTAGGATTGGCGATCGCGTCAGAGTTCGTGAAACTCTAATCTTCGGCACCGTTACCGAAGTTACAAGAAGTAAGCACCGATACGCTTACCGTCTGAAAAGCGAGAGGATTCACCCACGACACTGGGTACACGAGGATATCCTCAAGAGTGCCACTCAATGCCCGACTTGCAAGAACACAGGCTGGGACTGGATAACGGGCTGTGGTTACTGCTCATTGACTCCAGCCGACTTTGAGTAAAAATCTCCTAGTGGGTAGATGATTCGCAGTAGTAGAATGTAGTATCTCCAACCACCGCCCGGATGCCGACCGGGTGAAGAAAAACCCACCAACCACATAGGGATTTACCGATGGAAACAACCCCAGAGAACCAGCCCGTAATGTTCAGAACCTCCGAGCTAGACGATCGCTATGGCATAAAGAAAAGCGCTCGTAATGTACGGCTAGGGTATCTGCGGATGAAGAGTTACCAGCGTGGTAAGTACACCTACGTGGACGAGCATCAACTCACTATCCTTGATGCCTACAACGAACACCTCAACACTCACGGCAGTTCTGATGGTTTCCCAATTCCAGAACCTAGCGGTCCTTGGGGTGAGGATGAACCGGAGGAAACGGCGACAGCGATCGCAGTTAGCCAGCCAACCCAAACTGTCAGGGTAGAGAACCCGCAACAGTTGCAGCAGGGACGAGCGAGGCAGTTCAACCCAGAATTTGAAGACATTAACCAGCTAGTCGCCAACGCCGAGAACCAAGCCGTTGGTGTACTCATGGCAGAACGCATTCTCGCCAATGAATTCATCAACAATCCATCGGCTTTACGTCCTGAACTGCAAGAACAACTTAGGCAGGTAACTAGGAGCGAAGCCACAGACCCTTTGACCTTCGCCGCGTCGCTGCTCTCATCAATGAGAAACGGCGCGGCGTAAATAATTTAATCCGGCTGGGAGCGATCGCCCTCATGAGTGCCGCTGTTGTCGCCAACGGCGTCAGTGTTCTTGGGGGCTTGGCACTGCTTAACCTTGTGCTGATTATTGGTAGCGCTAACACACCGAAACCCAAGCCGGGAACCGGGAACGCCACGACGCCCACCGCCAGCGCCGAACCGATACAACAGCCATTAACCCAACCCAGCACCACGGCAACCATCAACCAAATTAGCCAGCCACAGAAACTCTACCGGGAGTCTGAGAAAAAGCGCATCGTCGCTGCGTTGATGGCTAACAGCTCAATACTCTGTTGTGGTGAAGAAGGCAGCGGGAAATCGTTTCTCGGCGCGGCCGTTGTGGAGGAATTGCGATCGCATGGTTTTGACGTGGCGTTTGTGGAACCTGCCACACCTAAGCAGACATTGCTGGAACTCGCCGAGCAGTTGGGTGTAAGTCCAACTGACTTGGAAGGTAAAGCGCTCACAATGGATGCACTCAAAAAGGCGATCGCGATTCACCTCCAATCAAACATGACCTTCCTAGTTTTTGATGACGCACACCAGCTAGAACCAAAATTTAGGGGCTGGCTTAAGTCGTTGAAGCGCCAGGGGCAACCACTGCTTTTAATTGCCACTGACCCGCCAAGGACTGACGTATTTTTGAATATGTCAGCGCTTATCCTTAAACCTCTCAGCGAGTACCAAGTACGCGACTTGATGGAGAGGGCAGCGCTGGACAGGGGGATGGCTCTACGTCCTAGTGATTTGGCTAGGTTGCAACAGGTGGCGGGAGGCAACCCAATGTTAGCCCAGCAAACAATCGAAAACGAGTACCTGGGACTGGATCAGGAAACTGGCTCACACACCCGGTATTTTGACATCACGCCCCTTATATTGCTTATAGGCTGTTTGTTCATAGTTTTACGCTTTGTCGCGTTGGGGGCAGACAACAAGACTCTATATGTACTCTCCGGCGCGAGTGGAGCGCTGATTCTAACGGTTGGTCGTCTGATGTATGCACTACCGAAGGAAACCCGGAGGATTCGCTGATGATGACGCTCTCGCACATTCTAATTTCAGTCACTGCCACCAGCCTAATCCTACAGACGGCTGACTCCACACTTTTGATGGCAGGCGCGATCGCGTCACTGCTGCCAGATGTTGACATTTCAGTCAGCCCAGCGGGACGTGTTTTATTTCCTCTTTCCCGTTACCTAGAGGCACGGTTTCCGCACCGTTCAGCGACTCACAGCATAAGTGCGAGTTTTTTCATCGCCTGCGCGGATTACTCGTTGGCTGTGTTTGGTTTCATCCCGTGGGAGATAGCCCACGCCATCAACCTTGGTTACTTCTTTGGCTACCTGCCGGACGCATTCACAAAATCAGGAATTGAGATGTTCTACCCGTCCCCGGTTCGGTGCGTCTGTCCGGGCAACAAAAACTTTAGATTATCCACTGGCTCTAGTACCGAGTGGAAATTGTTTATCGGTCTGTTGGTCGTCGCCGTCATTACTTTGAATATCAACATGGGTGGCGGGATGGGAACGCAGGTCAATAAGTTACTGGCGACCAGTCAAGGTGTTCTTGAGTTGTACAACTCTAAGGGCGGGGAGAAAATAATAGTTGCTGAGGTGTCTGGCGTCCGGTCGGTTGACCGCCAACCAGTCAAGACCAACTACGAAATACTCCAGGCTCACGGCACTGGCTTCATCGTTCGCGATGTGAACAACCACATATATAAGGTAGGGACTGAACCGGACGCGACCGTTATTGCCGAGCGCATCACTGGCAAGGAAGGCTCGAAGGTCAAGACACTTATCAAGACGCTGGTATTTAACGACGAAGCGATCGGACCGAAGCTGCAACAATTAATTGAGGGCAACGCTGGCGCATCCATATATCTAACTGGGCAGCTCAGGGTAGATGAGCCGGAAGAACTGAGCATTAATATTAATCCCCAATACTTTCCGATAATCAGTAAGTCAGAGAATTCTGTAACCCTCACGGCTGCACCAGTGGCTGAAGTCTTACCGCTACTCGTTGAGCAATGGGTCACTGGACAATTAACCGCGAGGGTCATATATGCCACCTAAAGAAAAGCCTCTGCCTCTAGCAGTTCTATCAGCCAAGCAACAACCCGCTCAGAAGGTACTGCATACCACCCCTGGCGAAGGTGTCCACCTGGGCGAGGGCGTGTATTGGAATCCTCGCAAACTGCCTAACCCACATCTGGCAATCATCGGCGCGTCGGGTTCGGGGAAGACTCAGACACTTAAGGCGATCGCTCACGAACTCCACACAACCACTGATTGCAACATCATCCTGGTAGACTTCCACGGCGACCAAGCGCTACAGGGTGAGCAGTGCTACGAGTTCCACATGGCAAGCTCTCATGGGATTAACCCGCTGGAAATTAACCTAGACCCCAAAGGCGGGGGTTGTAATCTTCAGGCGATCGCAGTCGCAGCAACCCTCAAACGAGCGCTACAGATGGGGGTCAACCAAGAGGGCTTGTTACTCCTAATCTTCCAGCACTGTTACAAACAGCGTGGCATCACCCAGGAAGATCCGGCGAGTTGGATGAAGCCCGCACCCAACTTTAAAGATGTGGAAGCGGTGATAAACCAACGAACTGAGGATGGGTGTAAAGAATCCAAAAAGCTACAACTTAAACTGGCTGCAACTTTCCAATATGGTGTCTTCAATAAAAAACAACCAGATCTCTACGCGAACAAATTAACCCGATTAGATTTCTCGAAGTTGCCACCGGAACTGGGAGCGATCGCATCCGAAGCAGTTCTCAAGCAGTTGATGGATTCACACCGACTCAAGGGCGAAACCGACCAGCAGCGGACATTTGCATTTATTGATGAGGTCAAAGAGTTAAAGAACTCGCCAACTATTGATCGGATTTTTGATGATGGTCGCAAGTACGGGTTAGGTGCTGCCGTGGCGTCACAATCTGAGCAACACTTCAGTAAAGAAATTCTGTTGAACGCTGCAACTAAGATAGTGTTAGCCGTTGATCAAACAGAAGTTAAAAAAGTTAGCTCTAAGTTTAGGTTCGACGAAAAGCGCGTGGCAGTTCTGCAACCTTTGCAAGCCTTAGTGAGACTGGGGGCGACGGCTGCATTCGTTCATATCAAGCCGTACTATCAGAGGATCGGATCGTGACTAACTGGCGCGAGATATTTGCAGCTGTAGCGGTGGGGGTTGCGATCGCATCGGCGGGGAAATTACCACTACCCGCTCAATCCCAAGTACAAGAATTCTACAAGCCAAGCCCCGCCCCGGCTGTGGTAGCCCCGTCGCCCAGCGCTGCACCAATGACAACCACTGCGCCAACTGCTACGAGTCGTCGGATGAAGATTCAGATTTCTGTCACGTCGCCGGATGACCTCAAAGTCAAAGAGGGCAACAAGATAGACGCTGGCGACATTCTGGCGGATCGTGACCGGGAGCGATCGCGTCTTACCTCTCAGAAACAGCAGCTGCAACTATCCAAAACTCGGATCGCTGGGGCGATAGTTTTGAAGCCTGCGCCACCTGCACCAGTGCCAGCGGTTAAAGAACTTCCACCCATCAGCTATGAGGAACAGAAAAGCCGAATAGACACAGCTAAGTTGGATGTGGACAGAGCCAGAGAGCGCTTAGACATTCAGCAGCGGAAACTGGACGCCATCAAGCTGATACCTGAGAATGAATTACCTGCTGCGGTACTTAGCCATGAGGAAGCCGTGATGAGGGACTACGAGCGGAAGTTAGCTGAGGCAGAATCTAATTTTTCCTTGGTGCAGTCGCAGTTACAGAGTGCGAAAGACTCACGGGCATACGACGAATACAAGGCATCACTGGAGGAAGCCCGGAGGCAAGAAGAGGCGAACCAAGCCACGCTGACATATCAACGACAATTGCAGGAGAGCCTTCAAGACGAACGCAACAAGCAGTTTCAAATCTCCCAAATTGACGCCAAGCTTCAGGAAGTTGACAACCAAATTGCACAGCTATCGACCATCAAGGCACCGTATGCCGGAACGATTAAACGCATTAAATGGCTTGGACAAAATAACAATCTGCTTGCTGTCGAGCTTACTCTCATCGCCAGCACTAGCACAAACTCCAGCACCTTCACCAGTGCCAATGGTTCCCGCGTCGTCAATAAGTCCAACGCCGAAGCCATCACCAATGGTAACACCAACACCGAAACCAAGCCCAACGCCAAAGAAACCGCCCCGACCAGTTCCGGCGATACCACCGACAGACGCAACTGAGCAACTGAACCGGGAGAACCGAAACACCGACAACCTAGAGGAAGTCAGGCAGAACGCGATCGACGACGAAACCCAACAACAGCTAATGGGTGACTTGCCTTGCTTGGATTCGTCCAGTACCTGCTTGGGGCAGTTGAAGAATAAGGCTGTGGAGTCCAACTTGGCGCTTAACCAAATGAAAGAGCGCATAGACGAAATCAACGGCAAGATAGAGGAAGCGAAACGGAATGGATCAAAAAGTGTTCGCTTGGAAATCTTCAAGCCAGTGGTGCAGTTCTATTTAAAGGATGAGGTCGTGCCATCGGCGACGCCGGGAGGGCAACCAACGACCACGCGCCCACTGGCACGACTGTTTAATATTTTTAGCTCACCAGTTCGGGCATTCAATGACATTCTGACCCTCATCGGGGTGCCATTGTTTGAGCAGAGATTCGGGGGTTCCGAAGCTACCCAGGCGAGAGCGATCGCATTGGGTGACTTACAGATTAAGGTTGCAGAACTGCAACGCAGCAGGGCGGAACTCATTAGCAAACTAACTGAGCGAGTAGTTGAAGAGGCGTTTAAGTATGAAGAACTAAAAAGACGTGCTGACTTAAAGCAGGCGATCGCAGCCAGGGAAGCCAACAGAATCAAACTGCTTGAAGTGGGTTATCGACTTGGTGAGGGAGATACAGCAGGAATGCTAACTGCTTATAACTCGGTAGACGATCGCAAGGCTGAGGCGATTGAAGCCCGGTCACTGGTTAAGATCCAGCTCCAGCGCTTGAAGGTATTAATATTAGGAACCGGGGTAGAAGAGTGACCTTTTCCTAACAAGAATTAGTAAGAAAATGCTAAAATAATATAAATGTCCCTGCGGTGCGTCAACACCCAGGAACGTGATTAACCTAGTCTTGTTAGGTCAATATGGATAGTATATTCGATACTGAGAAGTTTCGTCTAGGAAGTCTTTGCAAGAGAGGGCATAACTTCAATGGCACTGGGCAGAGCTTGCGGTACAAGATTGGATCAACTTGTGTAGAGTGCCGAGTTATTAATCACAAAGCTGAATATGAAGCGAACCGCGACGAAATAAAGAAGAGGTCTAGGGATTACCATCAAGCAAATCGGGAAAGAATACTTGAGGTAAACCGTTCTTACTATTACGCAAATCGCGACTGGTTGAACGAGAAACGAAAGATACGCTATCGCTCAAACCCAGAAATGTTCAGAGAAATTGGTAGAATTTATTACGCAAAACTGGCAGAATCACCAGATTTTCTAGAAAAAGAGCGAGAACGTCAGAAAACCGCGCGGGAAAAAAATCCAGAATTACACTGTGAAAAAAAAGAGGATTTACTACAGAAAATATGTTTCAAATCCTGCAAACCGTCTTAAGCTAACAGCAAGAACACACAAAAGACGAGCATTAAAACAGCAGTGTCATACTGCACCCTACACAAAAGCAGACCTTCAGAATCTAAAGGACAAGTTTAATCATAGCTGCGCGTATTGTGGTAGTGATTCAAAGCTAGAAATTGATCACTTTATTTCTCTAGCTTCAGGAGGTGCTGACTGTCTTGGTAACTTTGTTATAGCTTGCAAACGTTGTAATGCTTCTAAATCCGACAACGATCCTTTAGATTGGTACGAAAAACAACCATTCTACAGTAAAAAACGCTGGCAAATAATTTTGAAGTTGTTAGGTAAAGATAAAGCATATCACCGCCAACTTCCACTCTTTTAGTATGAATCAATCGTTAGGTTGATTAATAAGTTTACCTTCCCTACACCGAGGTTTAACTTTTACAGCGAGACTATCAACCTGGATAGTCTCGCTGCCAATCCTCAACACAGCGCCATTTAAAGGGAGATCCGCTGTTTCTCGAAGCTGAACCATACCGCAGCTAGAAGCCCGAATACGTCTTTTGGGCGTGATATTTGTATACTCTATTATTTGGGTCGTATTTGGCTCTGTACCTACAATCACGACCGAACCATCGGGAGCCTTGAAAGCTTCAACAGCACTCGCTGACTGAGGCATAAATACAATTGATAGTGAAGCGAGAATTAATAATCTTTTCAATGGTTGCATTGTTTAACGTTTCTGTCGTCTATAGTCCCAAGGTGTTTGGGGATTAGCAGAAGCCCACATTCCCCGCCTAGCAGTTCTCGCTGATTGTTCCGCTGCGACGATGCGATCTCGTTCGGGTTGGGGGCAATTGTTGAGGTATTGGCTATAAACCATTGCGAGTCCTTGACCCGCTAGTTTTTCTTGTAGTATCTCGCCACCAGCATAAACTACAGAAACCTTTCTACCATAGCGATCGGAGTCCACAACCTTGATGCTGACTTGGTTGTTCGCTGAGACGATGAGCGATCGCAGGTAGTTTCTGGCTTGCTCACCCATCGGCTGTTTCAGTTCCGGCGCATCAACGCAGGCGAATCTAACCTTGACCTGCTCTGCCCCCCTGGTAACTGTGAGCGTGTCGCCATCGTAAGCAGGCTTCGCCAGTGTCCATACTTCCGTTGGGACTGAATACCGGGCGTTACTTTGTGCGTTAACCGTGAACTGCTTGGCGTCACCCCGACTAAGCCACCAACCACCACCGATGAGGAGTGCCGCTACTGCTAGTTCTAGTTTGTTAATTCCCATGTCCCGCCCAGGTAAGTTAATCAGTCTCAGAATGTCCAGCCACCACTGACAAATAACACGCCATTAGTGCATTTTGGTGCAACTGGGGCAGTGGCTAAGGTTGACAGCGCCACACCAGCAGAGCCACCAGTTAACCCAATGGTAGTGGTAGCGCTCATATTGTTGGCGACATCATCACGAATAATGCCAAACCCGCAGGCATTCAAGCGCACAGACTTTTTAACGGTTGCCGTGTATTTCAGTGTGTAGCCCGTTTGTGGCGACTTATAGACGTAGAATTGGCGAGGAGTAGAGCCAATGCTAACAAAAGGAGTTGTAGCACCTACACCACCGGAAAAAGTGCCATAGTCTAAAGTTCCGGTAACTGGATCACATTTCCAAGTTTTCCCACCTTGATTGGTGGCTGACGACATTGTGAGGGTCGTTCCGTCAAGGGTTACAGTTGCTGGTACAGTTGCACCAACAGGAAAAGTAATCGCTACAACACCGCACTTGTCAGCCCGTGCCAGTTTGGTGACTTCAGTTCCGCCTACATCCACATAAGCTGTAGTTTCGGCATACGACAGACCCCCAGCATAAATAACATTACCCGCTGGGTCTTTGTAGAACGTTGACCCCTGATAGGTTGGTTCTTGTGCGAATGCCGGGGCAGTTCCGGCGATCGTCATCAGCGCTGCGATACCTAACAAAGCTGGTCTTTTCATAATCCCTTCAAGCTCTCAAATAAAGAAGTATAGACAGAAGCTAGGCACGGGCTAGAACGTCCAACCACCACTGACAAACAACGTGCCGTTGGTGCATTTGGGGGCAACTGGAGCGGTTGCCAATGTACTGAGGGCAACGCCGGGAGAGCCACCAGTTAAACCAATCGTGGTTGTGCTACTCATGTTGTTTGCTACGTCATCGCGAATTGTTGCAAAGCCACAAGCGTTGATTCGCACTGACTTCTTAACGTTTGCGGTGTACTTGAGGGTGTAGCCCGTTTGAGGAGCTTTATAAACGTAGAATTGACGCGGTGACGGCCCGATGCTCAAGAACTGATAAGTCGTTCCGTTGGGAACGATCGCTGCATCTTCTGCGGTTAAAGTTCCTGTCGCTGCGTTGCACTTCCAAGCTTTCGCCCCTGTGTTTGTAGCATTAGCCATCGTCAATGCCGTGCCATCTAACGTTACTGTCGTGGGTACAGCAGCAGCGCTAGGAAAGGTAATAGCGACAACACCACATTTATCAGCTCGTGCCAGCTTGGTGATTTCAGTTCCGCCAATGTCTACCGATGCAGTTGTATCTGCATACGATAAACCACCAGCATAAATAACGTTTCCCGTGGGGTCTTTATAGAATGTTGACCCCTGATAGGTTGGCTCTTGGGCAAACGCTGGTGTAGTCCCAGCTACAGCCATTAATGCAGTCATCGCCAGCAGTGCAGAGCGTTTCATGTTTTTATTTATAAAAGAATGCTTAAGTGTATTGACATTTCTGTTACTTTGTCAACGAAAATTAACCCTTTTAAATAGTGGTCAGGTTGTCAAACTTTAACCATCCAGATGATAAATAAAACCGTCCGGCTGACACCCGGTTAACATCCGAGCGGTGGACGTGAACAACTAGGACTGGCTTGGGTTACAATACTGATGTGTTATACATTTTGCTTAGTCAAAATGGGGGGCTTCCGAGCAGTCGGAAGCTATTTTTTTTATTGTGGGATTATTCGCTGTCACCTTTGCCCACGTAAACTGATTTGAGTCTGCCCTTCTCGTAATACCGTAGATACCTGTAAGGGCCGCACCCGTTAATCATCTTTTGCTCAAAATATCCCGCTCTGGTTTTTCGCTTACGACTAGGCGATGATGTTGTCTGTTTGTCCTCATCCCCATCGGTGGGAGTAGACGCAACCTTAGCAGCTTCTAGAATGACTATCATCTCCTCTATCTCTGCTAGGCTCCATCTGACGACGATGGGGGCTACGTCTCTGGGCTTCAAAGTTTTCTTAGGCATTGGTGGTGTTATGGGTGTAAATGGGTTGGGACAGTGCCGATCTAAAGTCGGTACTGTCCAGGCTTCAAAAACTATTGACCTTCGGGAAGTGAATCGATATATTCCAGCAACGCAGCATCAGGCTGGAACCATTCACCACTAAGCCTTAAGTCAGGGAACATCAGGTGTGTAGCTCTTTCCTTGTGCCCCATGCCCTTGACTACTTTTAGCAGTTGCAACTTATAGGGAAAGCTTATCTGTAAGGTTTCCAACCGTCGCTCTATATTGATCGTGCGCCCAATCTTTATGGCTTTGGTTCTGGAATCTTGGATGAAATACAAATCGCCTAAAGCTTCAGGTTTTCTCGGAATTCTTCGTCTAGCTTTGGCTTTCTTAGCTTTTTCAGCTAGCGACTTCAACGCGATACCGAAGTCATGCGTAAACCAAAAATCTTGTTTCCCCTCAAAGCAGAATGGGAAAATACCCTTCTTCGCAGTCTTCTTCCATTTACGCTTACGTGCCTCTACTAGAGCAGCGTGTTTCAATTGTGCATGAGAGGGATATCCCCATTCAATCCAAACATCACTTGATTTGTAAATAAAAGGCTCAAGCGAATCGACCCGCTTACCGTTCAGATAGCGAAATGTTACACTATTCAAGCTGTACTCCTTGCCGAGTATAGTCCCCGTGGGTGTTAGCGCACCGCGACGGGGATTGTTTATTGCTACGATTCTAACGCATTTAAAGTATTGTTATAGGCTGAGAACTCCTTAAGGCAGAACGTTTTTGTTAAATCTTTAGGGTGAAACTGTGAACATCCCACCCCTAGTAATTCACCCTAAATAACCAACGATTCACCCAAGGTCAGCGAGACTGCACCCTAAGTAACCGACGATTCACTCAAAAGCGGAATATTCCGGTTTTATAGCAGAAGTCAGGAGTCAGGAGTCAGGAGTCAGGAGTAAAGCCCTTACTGTGAATTGATTTGAGATTGAGAGAATGCCCTAACCACCTTGGCGCTTGCTATAAAACGGTTTATTCAGAATGTTGGTCGTTGTTGGTCGTTGTTGTTTGTTTGTTGGTTGTACGACCAACAAGTTAAACCCTTGATATATATGGGTTTCACCCATATTTTTTATAAATGTTGGTTATGTTGGTCGTTTTCGTGAAAAGTTTTAGAATTCTGACTCAATGGGTGTCACAGCTAAAAATCTAAAATGTTGGCTGTTCTGGGAAAGCGACCAACAAAACACTGTAAGAAAACAGCCAACATAACCAACAAACTCTCGAAACCCGCACACGGTAAGGATTAAAAATGTTGGTCGCGTGACCAACCAACGACCAACATTTGCTAAAACGACCAACAAATGCAAAACCCCAGACTCAACGTTTGGGGTCTAAATTTTCTATGATGCTGGAGCGCTAAACTGTACTGCCCTTACCAATCCACTTAATAAAGCAGTTGCACTTGCGGCAAACTAGACTCGCGGGATAAGGTGGTCTGCCCTCGCCAACCTGGACAGATTTAGATCCGCAGTGGGGGCAGAAGTCGGGGTTGCGTTTTCTCTTCATGGCAATCCTTTATATAGCTGGGTCGTTGGTGAGCTGGAATGATATCAAGCCACTGGCAGGGCGTGAGTCCAATTTTTCATGATGTCCGGGCGTTCCCCAACAGAGGCTGATATGCAGTATCAAGGTAGGTGCCTCGTGGCGTTCCCCGGTTTCTAGGACGTACACCCGGCTGATGTCATCCTCAGCGGATAATTCCACCCATTCAGCGATGGCAGATTCCTCAAGAAAGTCATCCCATGAACATTCAACAGCGCTGGTGTCGGTGATGCCCCAAAGTTTGAAAGCAGATGCGAACTGCTCGATCCATGCGATCGCCTCGTCTCGCTTGGAAATGATAATATCCTTGTCGCCTGGTGCCAATACCAAATTCTCAGCGAGTTCTGGCAGCACAATTGACTTATCACAGAAGTTGGTCTCAACCCAACAGACGCCGCTGATTCCGTTGATAATCTGCTTCTCCCAGATTTGGTCGCGGAGGTTCCAGAAAAGCTTCAGCCACTCAACTTTGATGTCGTGGCGTAGCATGGCTTCGACGGGAGACAAACCGCCGTAACACACATGATGGCGAAAGATTGGGTCATCTGGGATGATTGCACGAGCTTGTTTTATTTGGGTTGCGATTTCCTCGGCTCTGGGGTCGTGGTAGTACATAGAATCATCGTGTGCGATCATGATTTCAATTGCTCCTTCTGTAATGCGTTGGGGTGAGTAGGCTGTGGGGCACCCTGCAAAAGTTAACCCCACAGCTTCAAAAGTTTTGGTTAGCTGATGCGGTAATTGGCGGGGTAGTAAATCCGTCCGTACCTGGCGAACACCCTGGCGAACCGTGCCGGGTTCTGTCCAAGGTAAAACAGCGTGCTGCCGAATGGCGCAGCGCCAGATTTGTTGTCGGGATTTTTAAACTTTAGGCGGCCATTCCAGAAACATAGCGGGAACTGCGCCATCTCTTGATACCAGCGGGTGTCAGTTGCCGACTTCGTGAGTGCGATCGCTTCGCAGACTCGCCCGGACTGGTACTCGCTGATAAGGTAAGTTATCCAGCGGGAATCAGAATATGGGTGATTCATATAGACCCGCGCCGGGGTGCCATCGGGACAACACCAGGGCTTGCTTAACCCATCATCAGCCTGCGTGTAACGATAACGCGCCGGGATGTTTGGGAATTCATGGCTGTTAGAGCATGGGTCAAGGTCAATAACCTGTAGCGCCTCCAGCACGGCAACGATTACATTGTCTGGGGTGTACTGCTCATCGGTCTTGGCTGAGGTTAAAACTTTTAAGGTGTGACTCATAATTGGTTAGCTCCTTTGGAGTTGAAAAGCTGAGGGGGAATCTGTGGAAGGTGAAGCCCTCAGCTTTTGTGGTTAATCAATCAGCTTCTTAGCCAGCGGACTCATGTAACTGCCCTCGGATTGCCAAAGGTTTAGGTATTGCTGAATCAGTCCAGGGCGTTGGGTTCTTAAGTAGCCCATCCACTGTGGGTCAATGAATGCAGGGCGTTGGAATAATCCCTGAATGTGTTCTGCGTCCTCTGCCTGCTGCCAGTACGCTACGTCACGGCTTTGTATGTGCATGGTTACGACTCCTCAGCGAGAGCGTTTACATAGGCAGCCACGGCATCAAGGATTACTTGTGAGCGGTTGGGTTTTCCTTCTGAGCGTCTAGATGGATACTTCAGTTCCGCTAGTTTGTCCAGGGCGTCTAGCATTTCGTTAGGAATCCGTAGCGATACAATCTCTGATGCCCTAGACGATTCTTCCATTACCATGCTCATGGGTGTGGCTGTGTTCGGTGTTTCTGGTAGCGTTATTTCTCCCGCTAAGTAAGCATCAATCAAGCGATTGAGAACATGAGAGGCATTACCTGCATAGGCTTTGAAGGTATCCCATTTAGTCTTATCTACCCTAAATGTGGCTAGGGTTGATTCTGTGTCAGACACTGCCCCCTGTATAATTTCTGACTGAGCTATCCCTTGCTCTGGCTCAACCTTGGCTCTTACAATGCGTTTGTTGCTGAAGCGGTTGAGTCGTGGTTTGTAGCGCATAATCAAGGCTTTCTCCATGTCGGGTAAATATGCTGGGCTGCTAACTTGGAGCCAAGCCAACTTGACTTGACCCATAGTTTGAAGCTGTGAATATCTGTGATGCTGTTGCCATCGGCTAGCGAGGTTTATAGTTCTGCCGATGTACAGAATTTCGTCACTCTCTGAAATGCAGAAATATATTGCAGGCACTCTAGGTAGTTCGCCTTTTTTTGAGAGGGACAGAGACGGGAGTGTGGACAAGTCCAAGCCTTGAATATCATGGCTTTGGAGCTTGTCAGGAGCTTGTGAGAGAATGTTCATCTGTTGACCTAGTAATAGTAGGTTTAACCGTGTCCCTGGGTGTTGGCGCACCGCAGGGGCGTTAATTATTGTCGGTGTTGAGCAGTTCTAGAAGCGTCTCGATTTCCCGTAGGCTCGTCTTGCTTTTGGGGTGTCGTTCCTTGAGTGCGTTTAGTAGTTCGGCGGGGTCTGGTTGTTGCCTAAGTGTTTGGACTTCCTCACTCAGGCTGCTAGCTCCCCCAGCGTGTTAAGACGTGCGATTGCATCTTCCACACGTTTGTCTAGGCGCTTCTCTATTTCGGCTATACGTTGATCCAATTGTTTGGTTAGCTTCGCCTCAATGACGCTTGTGTCCGCGCCTATACTGAAGCTGGGGTTCTTAACCTCCATGCCTAGATACTGCTTCATGAAGTTAACGAGCAAGTCAGTAGCGCTGGTTTCGTTCTCTTTCGCCTTCTGTATAAAGGCTTGCTTTAATTCCAGGTCTACCCGGATGTTTAATTGGTCTGGCTTGGTTGCCATAGTCCTTACCTAGTCACTGCATATACAGTCTAGCGCCTATCTTGTAGCTATGCACTGCCTATAAGTAGGTCTGTCCCGCATATACAAAAGCTATAAGAAACCTGTATATATTTAAGCTATGCAATGCCTTACCAACGCCTAGATATGCGCTATATTATGTATAGACAGCGATGAGGGAACGCCCCGATCGCCTCGCACCTTGACAACCGAATCTACACACAGGAGACAGTACCTATGTACCAGAACCAAAACGAGCCGAACAAAACGCGCCAGATTCTACGCGATCCAGTGGCTAACGTCTCAGCCAGTATCTATATGAAGTGGTCTGAGAAGTATGGGTTGGACATCATGGAAGCCTCAAGCTTGATGAGCTTTGAGGGTCTGAGCATGGCAGAATTAATCCACATCCAAAAGTCGCTGTGTGCTGCCATCAGCAAGGAATCCAGCAAGTTTGAGTAAGCCTTAAAGCTGAAGGCGATCGCCGACTTTTGCACGGTATGCGATCGCCTCAGTTCCCCCGAATCTACAACAGGAGATTTAACAATCATGTCATTAGAAGTCGTCACTGGCACCGTAAAATACACCGCTGGCAGAATCTTTGAAACTCAGCACGGGCAACGTATCAACGTGGTTGCAACCTTAATCAGCGGTGAGGAGGTGAAGTTATGGGGCAACCCAGGCGAGGCAGCGCTTACCACGCTCAAGAAAGGTCAATCGGTTAACCTGCTCAAGGACGGAAACAAAGGCTACAAGCTTCTGCCCATAAGTGTTGAGCTAGACCCGCCAGCGCCAACCCCCGCACCTACGACCACGACCACGCCATCAAGCCAGGGCTGGACGCCGGAAGAACGGAAAGCGATCGCAGCCCAAGCCACTGACCACGCCAAATTGATGCGATTCTGCTACGACCAAATCATCGCGAACTTTGGCAACGAGCCACTGAGCGAGGAATCCCGGCAGAAGTTAGCTATCACGATTTACCTAAAAGTCATTGGCAGGTAGCCAGGTCCGATCGCATTCATGCCCCCAACCTTGGGGGTTTTTTACTACCCATTGAGGAACTATGCCCCACCTAGAGTTTGAGGAATTTCACCCACTGACTGAGTTTTACGCGATCGCTTCCGGCTTCAACCGTTTTGGGTTCTACTCTGATGAACCACTACCCGACGATGCCGCCGAAATATTGGAACTGCTAGATGAGGATGAAGCCTTCTCCTATCGTGGTTTTGAGGTATTCATCGAATGGTACGACTGCATCTATATTCGACACGTCCCCGGCGATGTGGGTTGGCGATGCTCCCTACCAGCACACAAATTCACCACAGTAGAGGATTTGCGATCGGTGGCTGAGGCATTTATCAACGACTGGCACCGGGCGAAGCAAACCCCTGGACAACTAGCAATCCCCGGCATCTGCGCTTAAAAAGAGGAACCATGCACCACCTAGAGTTTGAAGAATACCGCCCCTTGATTGCGTTCTATGCAGTCGATACCAACTTCAACCGCTTTGAATATTTCTCCGATCAGGCATTCGCTCATCCAGAATACGAGCCAGACGGAGGCTATGACGACGATGACGACGACGACTGCGACACGCCCACTTATCGGATGGTTCTAAATCTAGAAAAATCTCTGATGTTCAATGTTTGTCATGGGTGTGCGTGGAGTGACGATCTGGTTTTTAACTACCGGGATTTTCACGTCTTCGTTGAAGCCCACAACTGTATCTATATCGGTTATACGCCCGACGATATCGGCTGGCGATGCTTCCTGCCGATATATCAATACATCACGGCTGAGGAGTTGAGGTCAGTGGCGATAGAGTTTATCGACGCTTGGCACCGATCGAAGGTAAGCCCCGGACAACTAGCAATTCCTGGAGTGTGCGCCTAAAAACAGCGCCTACCGCCTGTTATGGAGGTAAGCACAATCGACATAATTACAGCGCCTATCCTAACGCAATTAGCCCCGCCCTGTCGCGGGGTTTTCTATTGACTCAATTTTGAAGCGTTCGTCAAAGGATAAATTTTGGTTGTAGGTAATCCTGGCAATATCGATTTCATTCCCAGAAGGATTCATAAACTTGAGTGTCCATTCCTGCTCATGGATCATCGTTATAAGCTCAAATCGTCCCAGACTGGACAACCCATCAGCGAACCGATTCAGACGTATTCGATCTTCTTGCAACACAATCAGCCCCGCCCCGTCGCGGGTTTTTTTGTTTTTAGGCTGTTTTCAGTGGATGCGATCGCTTCGGTGCGTCTCTCGATTTCCGCCTCAATCAGATTGCGGATAAGTGCGCTGCGTGTTTCGCCTGGTTTCAGTGAGGCATCCAGTTGACGGGCTGTTTCTTCTGTAACTTTCGTGCCAATCATTACTAACCGCTCTGGTATCTCTTTCTTGTACCAAACGCTAGCAGCATTCTTATTTCCTTTTGGTGCTGGCATAATTTAACCCTGTTTATCCCCTGCATAGTCTAGTTTACTAGATTACGATATAATGCAGAGGTATTAAAAAAGCTAGCGCCTGCACCCTCAACTTTCGACGGCGAGGTACAGGCGCAACGCCCCGACACATAGAAGGAGCTAGTTTCAATGATGAACGAAAACGAACAAGGTGCGATCGCATTTAATCAAAATACTGCGCTAACACTGCTCAATTCCCCGGAGAGTTTCCCGGTTGATTTTGACGATGCTTGGCAGTGGCTAGGATATGCCAGCAAGCGAAATGGGAAAGACACCCTAATTAATAACTTTTTAGAAGGTGTAGACTTTTTGCGCTCAAGCACCAAAAGCCCGACTGGTGGGCGTCCTAGCGAATTTATCCAGCTAACCATAGACTGCTTCAAGATGTTAGGCATGATGGCTGGAACTGAGAAGGGCAAGGAAATCCGGGCATATTTCCTGGAGTGCGAGAAGATAGCCAAGCAACCCCAGGCAGCGCCACAAATTCAACCAGACCTCAATGACAACGTTGAATTCCTGAACACTGTCATCGCAGCGCTAGATATCGACACCGAGCGTCAGCCATCGCTAAAACTGGCGGCACTCATCGCAGTGGCAAAGACTCCAGAAGAACGCGCCATGCTCGAAGCCGCCAAGCGGGAACTAGAGCAACGCACCACGCCAAAGCCCCGCGATGTTGCAAAGCCGAAGTCGCCTTATCTACTCAAGGTGCTGGAGTGGGCTAAAGAAAAAGGTTCTATCAAAGTTCGGGACGTGCAGTTGAGGATTAGCGCCAAGCACCGCCCCAACGCAGAGACAATAAGGCTTTGGTTCTCTGAGTTGGTAGCGATGGGCAAAGGCTCAACCCAAGGCGAAGGTCGCTCAATGAAGTTTTCAGCCAAAGTAGACGAGAAGTAGACAAGTTAAATAACACAATCAGCCCCGCCAAGTCGCGGGGTTTTCTATTTTATAGATAGTTCCCAGAGGACAACCAACCATATGCGCTACGGGAAATCAATGTATAGAGGTGGTTTAGTTGTGGATGCCGTCTCGTGCGATTACGAATCATCAAGACAACTGGGCATAGTCTGCCCGTTTTGTTCCGAGGCAGTGTACCTCAAGAAAAGTTTTCAGTATGTCCGCGACGGCAAGGAAATCACCGCCAGCGCTGCATTCTGTCACTACCACTCGGATAGTCCCACCGCTCAAGCTTGCGAACTGCGATCGCTCCGGCGCGATGGCGAGGAGTACATCAGAAGCTTGGAAGCTCAAGCGAGAGGGCAACGCCTGGAGCTGTACAACAAGAGGCTGTGGGAATTTATTAAGAATGAGATAGAGACTACTTACCTTAACGAAGTACCTAAAAACTTTGGCAAAGCTTGGATAGAGAAAATCGTTAAGCTGGCTAGGATTGACTTAAGCAAGCACCTAGACTTAAATCTAGAAAAAGCAAGGCGTTTGTGGCAGGAGCAGCTAACCAGAGGCATTCATATAGAAGATCCAGCTATAGCCGAAACTATCAAACTAAAGTGGACTTCGCAAAAGACTTCAGCAGAAATTAGAAACCTTAACCCTTTTGACCGCCAGCTTTACTACCTCATACTTGAGGAAGTAATAAACTTTTTAGCCACTCATACTGGTAGATACGCATACGAAAAAATTTTTCAATATGCTCTAGTCATTCTTTGTGTAAAAGTGCAGGAATCAAATCCTGATCTACCAGTGCCTTACAACATTGTTAGCGCTCATAGCGGTGAGGTAAAGAAAAACTTGGATCTAAATCTTGTTAATTCAGTTATTGTACTTATACTTACCAGGGTCAAGTGGATTAACTTGCTACGCTCGACGAAGTGACGCCCTTGACGGGGTGACAACCCCGTCGAAACTCGCTCTGCGCTTCGCGCAGAGCATTGTATGGTAAAAAATATCGGTCTCGATTAGTGACCAAGACCGAAAAAGACATTATGCTACCTGAATTTTATCAAA
>Ga0196964_10000401_pt1 | contig 28005 bp, 24 predicted proteins | sample S1_10metaG_FD_148615 | JGI IMG/M metagenome (GOLD analysis project Ga0196964, IMG submission 148615) | Soil microbial communities from Anza Borrego desert, Southern California, United States - S1_10 | ecosystem: Environmental > Terrestrial > Soil > Desert | place: USA: California | collected... | reverse complement strand
CCAGACGGAATTGACGACTGCCAGCAACGCGTAGAGAAACGGCACGCCGAGCACCAGCGAGACCAGCAGGCCTTTCAGTTTATCGAGCCAGAACGTGCCCCACGTCGTTTTGTTGAAGCCGAAGCGCTCTTCGAGCCAGAAGGTGCTGTAGATCTGCAGCGGCAGATGCATCAATGAATTGGCGATGCTGAACCAGAGGATCAGCAGCACGCCAAACGTGAGCTCCGGCAATTCAAACATCCGCAGCACCGCATTAAAGCCCATCAGGATCGGAGAGAAAACGAAGAGCAGCGTGATGCCCACGTCCCATAGTGCGGCGACGTGGCCAAAGCGCGTGCGCGCGAGCGCGTAATCGATGCTGCGCTCGTAGTTTTCCGCCGAAATCACATCCTTCAGTGTGTCAGGAATCTGCCCTCGCCGTGAGGCGACATAACTTGCATTCAGCACGGCCAGCGTGCGCTCAACGAGGAAGCGCAGAGACATGAAACCGAGGAAGGCATAAAGAAAAATTTCGTGCTCGCCCATACCGTTACGTTATGGTCGAAGGCAGGAATTGCAATCGTTCACTTATTCTCGCTCGCATGCTGCTCGCGAACCGGGAGCACAATCTGCTGCGGCCGGGCGTCTTTAAAATCGGTGAAGACTTCAAAAACTTCGTGCGGCGGTTGAGGATTGGCTATTTGCCAGACAGCCGTGCCATTCTCGTCCGTCATCAGATCGGCTGCGTTGTGCTGATCGGACACGGTGCTGCGCTGAATGCGCAGCCGCGTCGCGCTCGGCGTGCCGTCGCGAAGCCGCGCCAGGAACCGGATACGATTCTCAAGCCCGCGCACGAGCCGGCCGCCTTCCGGGTGGGCCTCAACAATGACGGGGCTCTCGCCAATGTACACCGGCAGGCTCCCCGATGCTGCAGTTCCGTCCGCATCACTCAGGTCCAGGCATACGCGGTATGCGCCGCCTGCCGCTTCGAGGCGGTCCTCTGGCAGCGACTCGAAATCGAACTCGCCCCTGCCATCCATGCCGGCTGTCGCTTCGATTTTCTGCAGCACGTCACCTTTTGGTGAACTCAGCGTGAGGCGAACGCGTGAGCCATTGACCGCGCCGCCTTCCAGTTGGAACTTTCCGGTGATTCGGTCGCGCACGCCAAACCACGGGCGATCGGCAAGCAGCACAACCTTCAGTGACTTGCCTGCAGCGTCAGGGCGGAGACTGGACGAACCGGCTGGTTTTCTGACGAAGATTGCCGCGGCAAGCAGAAGCAGTGGAACGATAAAGAGGAAACCAAGCGTGGTCAACGACGGCGAGCGCAAGACTTTGTTCGCTTCCCGTTCCGGATGCATGAACAAATGGTACAGGATGCCAGCTGCGGGATCGAAAATTTTTCAAGGAACTGTCGCAACTTTATTTGCCAGTCTGAAAAAAGCTGTGGCATTCAGCGCCGGATGACACTCAGGCGCTACAACACCTTACCCATTGGTGGCGCCGGCAACCGGGTCGTTAACCTCGGCGGAGATGAATTTTTTGTTGATTCCCAGGAAGCGCTCGATGGCATCCTCCAGGCTTTCAGCCGCCGTAGCCACGCCTTTATTCCCTGAACAGATTATCGCTTCGTGTTCGGTCTCTGAAAAAAAGACCTCAAAGGCGCGCTCGGTCAGCGGCTCGCCCGATTCCCCCAAGGCCCAAGCCTCAGCTCCAACGATATTTCCGCTCAGATGCCCTAACGCTTCCTGGAAGTGATAGGCGGGCAACGCCCGCGCGTGGACGCGATTCATTCGATATCGCTTAACACTGCCGATCCGCATCATCCTAGCCTCCAGTGGTGTGCGTTTAACAAAACGGATTCCGCACCCGTGATAATTCCACTAATTCTGCTGAGGCATGTAAAAAAGAGCTACTCTTTGGAGAGTTCCATCGAGAGCGTTTTCAGGAAGGGACCGAATTGGGCGAGGTTGCGCTTGTCGACTTCGACCAGCGTTTCGTGCGCTTTCAGGATCAGCCGGCGGCGTTCTTCAGCGGGCACGTTGCGTTCGGAAAGAATGGTCGTCTCGATCGACTTGAGGTCGCAGCTCCCGCGCAGCTTCACGAACTTGTCGACGCCGAGCATGTTCATCAGATCGCGAACTTCAGGCGAAACGTTGACAGCGCTGATCACACCCTGTCCGCCGTCGCTGTTCAATGTCGACTGCCGGTCGGTCGCGGACTTGCCTGCAAGCTCGTTGGCCAGAGTCGCTGCCGCTTCTTCAGGGCTCAGTTCGCGCAGTTCGCTTGGCTGGGTATCAGGCTGAATCTTCGGCAATGCCTGCGACTCGCTGGACTTCGACAGCGCCGTCTGCATTCCGACCATGACGCCCATGAAGGTGCTGTCCAGACCGTTGCAGCGTTCCATGTCGAAGACGAATCGCTTGAAGCCGGCTTTGCGCTGCTGCTCGGCAAACTCCGCCAGAGCCGAAGCGGTAATCATGTTTCCTTTACCGACAACGCGAATCACAACGAGATCCGCGCCACGGGCAACGGCGATGTAGTCTTTGGCCGTGCCGGACTCCTGCTTGAGGCCGTTGGGCTTGCGGTGGTCTGAGTTCGAATGCGTACTTCTATCGCTGGTCATGGAGCCTTTGCCGTGATGCACTGCGCTTCCTCAGAATTTGCAGCAAAGTTCTGTGTTGTCAAAATGAAATCACAACGCATGATGCGAGAAAAACATTCACCGCGCTTGCCTCGTGCGTCTGTCGCGTCAGACACTTCATTTTTTCTCAACAACCCAGATATTGCGATAGAACACCGGGTTGCCGTGATCCTGCAGGTGGAACGGACCGCCGCCCGGCACTTCCTTCGAGCCGCCGCCGGTTTCTTTGGGAATGTCGAGATCTTCGTGGATGACCACGCCGTTATGCTTGCAGGTCATCTTCGCGTTCGCGATTTTCTTTCCGCTCTCATCGAACTTGGCGCCGGTGAACTCAATGTCGTATGTCTGCCAGGTCAGCGGCGGAAAACACATGTTCACTTTCGGCTTCGCAACAGTGTAGACGCCGCCGCACTCGTTATTTTCGCCCTTCAGGCCGAAAGAGTCGAGCACCTGGACTTCGTAGCGGCCCTGCTGGTAGACGCCGCTGTTGCCCCGATCCTGCCCGCGACCGTTCGGCTTGAATGGAAGGAGAAATTCGATGTGCAGCGTGTAGCTGTCGAATTTTTTCTTCGACGTCGCGCCAGCTTTCAAGAAACCGCGCTCGTCGATCTTTCCGTTGAATTCGTTGATCGTGCCGTCGAAGAGAACAACAGCACCTTCCGGGGGCTTAAGGCCAAGTGTCGGGCTCTGCCGCATGACTTTCTTCAGAGCCAGCTTGTCTCCTTTGTCTGAGCTTCCTGTCAGCGTTTCGGCCGCGATGCTGATAGTCCAGGTCTTGCCATCGCCGGGCCCGTTGAAAGTTGCTTTGTCGCCTTCGCTAGTGCCCTTGATCTCGAAGCTTTTCATATCCCAGCCGGCGCCGGGGAGGCCGCCTGATTCCAGCTTTGCGTTGAAGTTCGTGCCGCCCAGCGCAATGACCTGTGCGCCGAATTTGGACTTTGTGCCATCGCCGGCTGTGAGCTCACCTTCGTACTCGCCCTGGATCTTGAATTCAGGTCCGGCGGTCTCGGGCGTCAGCGCAAGACCTTCATTGGCGGGCGTGCCGGCGAAGGCTATCTGGCCCAGAAACGAAAGCAGAATTACGGCTGTCAGCCTGACGATTGACATAGTGCAAATTCCTCAATGAATGTGAAAACGAAACCTCTCTCCTTTACACCCCAGACGCCCCCACGTTGCCGAAAATTCACCTTGAGCAGGAATTTGCAAAAATAGTACGTGTACGTAACGGTGGCGCGGTGTATCATTCCTAGACCCGTCGAGCGACCGTCGCGATCCTGTGGAGGAGCCCATGCCCAAGCTGAGCAAAAGCGCCAAGGTCAAGACCGCTTCCGCCGCCTACCCCCTGGACGTCTTCTACGCCGCAGCCGGTTTGAAACTTCCCCGCATCACCGAGATTGACGGCGCGACGATGCTGGAGCCCTACCGGACTCTTCTGGTTCACAAAGGCGACATGACGCCGGCGCTTGAAAACCATTACGGCAGCAGCATTCACATCCAGATTCTGCAGATGCACAACAAGCGCGACAGCTACACGCGCGAAGTCGTGCTGCGCCTCGACGGCAGCGAACGGCCCATCGAGTTCGGCGCGATCGAAATCAAGCTCGATCTGTTCGTCAAGAAAGCGCGTGAGGAAATCATCGAAGGCGTGCGGCCGCTGGGCGCGATCATGCGCGAATACAGCGTCGTTCACACCAGCCGCCCCAGCGCATTTCTGCAGATTCAATCTGACGGCGTCATCAACGAGGCGCTTGAACTCTCCGGCAACATGACTCTCTTCGGCCGCCGCAACACGCTCATCAACCCTGAGGGCCAGCCGCTGGCGGAGATCGTCGAAATTCTTGCTCCGGCTCTGTAAGCCCACCGCAAAAAACGCGAGGACACGAAAAAGATGCAGACGAAGGCAAACGGCAGTCCATACGATGTGATCATCATCGGCGCCGGTCCGGCGGGATCTTCCGCTGCGGCTGTGCTGGCCGAACACGGGCATAAGGTGCTCGTGATCGAACGCGAAAAGTTCCCGCGCTATCACATCGGCGAATCGCTGCTGCCGTTCACGTATTTCCCGCTCAAGCGCATCGGCATGATCGAGAAGATGCGCAACTCGCCGTTCATCAAAAAATTCAGCGTGCAGTTCGTGGGCCGCTCGGGCAAGGCTTCGCTGCCGTTTTATTTCTTCACGCGCTACGAACAGGACGTCGCGCAAACCTGGCAGGTGCTGCGTTCCGAGTTCGATCAGATGCTGATGGAGAACGCGCGCGAGAAGGGCGCGGAAGTCATCGAAGAGACGAATGTACGCGAACTGCTCAAGGACAACGGCCGTGTGATCGGCGTGCGCGCGCAGGACAAGAGCGGCAAGCTCATCGATTTCCACGCGCCGATGACGATGGATTGCTCCGGCCGCGAAAGCTTCACGGCCTCGCGGCAGAACTGGCGCATCCGCGATCCGCAGCTGAACAAAGTTGCCTGCTGGACGTACTACAAAGGCGCGCAGCGCGATCCGGGTCTCGACGCGGGCGCGACGACCGTGGCTTACGTGCAGGGCAAAGGCTGGTTCTGGTACATCCCGCAGCACAATGACATGATCAGCGTCGGCGTCGTTGCGGATGGTGATTATCTCACCCGCGAAAACGTGCGCGAGCCCAAAGACATTTTTCACCGCGAAGTCGAGATGAATCAGTGGATCAAGGATCACCTCGCCGTCGGCCAGCAGACCGGGCCTTATTTCATCACGGGCGAATACAGCTTCCGCTCGAAGCACTGCGCGATGGACGGTCTTGTTCTTGTCGGCGACGCGTACGGCTTCCTCGATCCGGTGTTCTCGTCGGGCGTAATGCTGGCCCTGAAGAGCGGCATTCTGTCGGCAGATCTGGTGCATGATGCTCTCGTTGCGAAAGACTACTCGGCCAGACGCTTCGAAAAATACGCGCAGACGATGATCCAGGGCATCGAAAACATGCGCTCGCTGGTCTACGCGTTCTACGACCTGAAGTTCAGCTTCCGCGAGCTCGGCAAGAAGTATCCGGACCTGCTCGGCGACGTTACGGATTGCCTCTCCGGCGACGTGAACAAGAGCTTCGACAAGCTCTACACCGCCTGCCGCGAGTTCGCCGAAATGCCCTCGCCGCTGCCGTACGGGGAGCCGCTGGTCGGCTGAACGGAACGGATTGAACCACGAAGGACACGAAGGACACGAAGAACAGCCATCATAATTTCGACTGTGCCGCGGCAGCCTTGTGTTCTTTGCGTCTTCGCGTCTTTGCGTGAGCTCAGCTTTTCGTGGCCACCAGCCGGTAAATCGGCCGCCCGGCTTTCATGTACTTTACTTCAAAGTTTGTCCGCCCCTGTGGAGCGTCCTCCCACGGCTCAGGGTGTTCCTTCACGTCCAGAACCGTGCGCAGGCGCGGCAGGATCTCGCTGTAGTACTCGGCGTGGTCGGTCGCGAAGAAAAGCGGGCAGCCGGGCTTGAGCGTGCGCTTTAAGTCCGCGCAGAAACTTTCGCTGAACAGTCGCCGCTTGCGGTGGCGCTTCTTGGGCCACGGATCAGGAAAATAAATGTGGTACTGGTCGACGCATTCGTTCGCGAAAAAGCGGCTGATCAGGTACGCGGCGTCGATGCGGCACGAGCGGAAATTCGGAATCTTGCGCCGCTCGCCGCGCTCGCGCATCAGCATGTAATATTCGCCGGCCTGCTCGATGCCCAGGCAGTTCCACTCCGGATGCGCCACGGCCATCGACATGATCGTCCTGCCGCCCCCGCAGCCGATTTCGACAACCAGCGGCGCACTGCGGCCGTACACGCGCGCGAAGTCAGCCGGCTCGCCAAGCTGCTCCAGCGGCGGCAGCTCAAAGGGAGTCTTCGGTTGATTCGGTTGCGGATTGCGAATTTCGGATTTCGGATTTTCTTCCGCAGCGTCTTCTTCTATTTCGAGCATTTTTCGAGTTGGCCTTGGTTCTAAACACGACTTCAACACAGAGACACAGAGGTCACAGAGAGCACAGAGAACAACCTTTTATAAACTCCCGATGAACGCGGATAACGCTGATAGTCAACGCCTCTGCGTTTATCTGCGTACATCTGCGGCTCTTTAAAAAAGCCGTTCTCTGTGTCCTCCGTGTTCTCTGTGCCTCTGTGTTGAAGTCGTGTTCAGTTCGTCGTGTTCCGTTGGTTCACTTCGCCGTCTGCATTTCTTTATGCCTGACGGCTGCGGAAATATCCAGCAGCAGCGACTCGGTTTCCTCCCAGCCGATGCAGGCGTCGGTGATCGAGCAGCCGTATTCGAGCTTCGCGCCTTCCTTCCACGCCTGGTTGCCGGGCTTCAAATTGCTTTCGAGCATCACGCCCATAATCGCCGGCTGGCCTTCGCGCAGCTGGCGCGCCACTTCGCGGCAGACAGCGCCCTGTTTGGTGTGATCCTTGTTGGCGTTGCCGTGCGAGCAGTCCACCATGACCGGTCGCACGATGCCTTCTTCAGCCACGAGCGACGCGGCCTTGGCGATATCAGCCGGGCCGTAGTTGGTCTTGCCGCCGCCGCCGCGCAGGACGATGTGGCGGTCGGGATTGCCGACGGTCTTCACAACGGAGGTGATGCCGTCGCCGTTGATGCCGAGGAAACTGTGCGGATGGCGCGCGGAGATCATCGCGTTCAGCGCGACCTGCAGCCCGCCGTCAGTTCCGTTCTTGAAGCCGACCGGCATCGACAGGCCGCTGGCCATCTCGCGGTGCGTCTGGCTCTCGGTCGTGCGCGCGCCAATGGCGACCCAGCTCACGAGATCGGAAATGTACTGCGGCGTCACGGGATCGAGCATCTCCGTTGCGCAGGGCATGCCGAAATCATTAATCCTCAGGAGCAGCTTGCGGGCAATCTCAAGGCCCGTGGCGATGTCGCAGGTGCCGTCGAGATGCGGATCGTTGATCAGACCTTTCCAGCCAACGGTGGTGCGGGGTTTCTCAAAATAGGTGCGCATGACGATGACGAGCTGATCCTTCGTCTTGTCAGCGACGCGCTTGAGGCGCTGCGCATAGTCGAAGGCGGCTTCGGGGTCGTGGATGGAGCACGGTCCGATGACGACCAGCAGACGCTGCATGTCGCGGCCGTGGATGATGTCGCGGATCGCATGCCGCGTCTCGACGACAAGCTCTTCAGCTCGCGGCGAAATGGGGAGCCTGGCCTTCACTGCGCGCGGGGCAATCAAGGGAGTCACCTCCGTAACATTCCGATCATCAATCTTTTCATGCTCTGACATCTTTGGTTCCTATCTCACGCAAAGACGCAAAGTCGCAAAGAACTGAAAGAAACAAAGGATTTCTTCATGTTCCGTCGCGGCTGCGTCACTCCTTCAATCCATTCACCACTCTTGAGATTCCATCTTTAATCAAGACATCGCCGAAGTTGATCAGTAGTCCCAATCTTTTCCCGGACAATTTCAAGTACGTGAAAAGTTGCCGTTTGTGAACTGGATGGATCTCCTCAACGGCCTTCAACTCAACAACAACCAGGTCTTCTACCAGCAAGTCCATTTCGTAGCCGATTCCCAGATCCACTTCCTCGTACCGTACCGGCAACTGAACCTTAGTCTGGACCTTCAGTTTTCGTTTACGCAGTTCATAGAGCAATGCGCCGTGGTAAGCAGATTCCAGCAACCCCGGTCCGAGTGCCGTATGAACTTTGTACGCAGCGTCGACGATGACTTTTGAAAGTTCATTCTCTGTCATCGTCGGTTCTGCTCCTATTTTTCTTCCCTTCTTTTCTTTCTTTGCGCCTTCGCGTCTTTGCGTGAGACAAAAAGAAAGCCCTGAGTCTCCTCAGGGCTTCGGGTCAGCTTCAACGTTTCACGGCTTACGTTTACGCAGCTTCCCTCAGCCCTGGCAGCCGCCAGGGAAAGGTAAAGAACGCGTAAAAGTAACCGTTCAGCTGCATGTGTCAATCCTTTGTACGTCTGCATACTATTACACCGGCCCGCAAGCGGCGTCAACAAAAACTTCACAGCCAACTTCTGTAAAAAGTTGCACATGCTGTTGACGTGCAAAGCGGGCTCAACCCTTCTGCCCGACGAGATGCTTTCGACCGAGGCAGAAATCTGTAAAAAAGTGCACACGTGCAGCCAAAATTTACCGCTCCAAACTGTACCCTAATATAGGGACGCGTGAGCCGCGCATTTATTGCGCAGAATCTTTTCAGAATTCAGTTCGCGTAACTGCAGGTGGTTGCTTTCGCTCCAGCGCACCGCAAAATAGCGTACGCGCATCACCGGAGCTTTTTATGCCACGCCTGTATTCACGCCGTCATGCGCTTGCAGCCGGTGCTGCTGGCGCGCTCGCCGCGCGCTTTGCCGCCGCCGACGAGAAGACGTACAAAGCCTGTGTAATCGGCCATACCGGACGCGGCAATTACGGCCACGGCCTCGACAAAGCGTTCCAGGGCTTTTCGAACATCACCGTCGCGGCGGTCGCGGATCCGAATGAAAAAGGACGCGATGCGGCGCTTAAGCGGACGGGCGCTCAGCGCGCATACGCAGACTACCGCGAGATGCTCGAGAAAGAGAAACCGCAGCTGGTCTCACTGGGCATGCGCTGGGTCGAAAAACGCCTGGAGATGATCACGGCCATCGCTGAATCCGGCGCGCATGTGTTCATGGAAAAGCCGATCGCCGAGTCGCTCGAAGAAGCGGACGCGATCATTGCCGTCGCCGAGAAACACAAGATCAAGATCGCCGTCGGCCATCACATGCGGCTCGTGCCCGCGATTCTGCATCTCAAGAAAAGCGTCGATGACGGCCTGCTCGGCGAGATCCTCGAAGTGCGCACGCGCGGCAAGGAAGATCACCGCGCCGGCGGCGAAGATCTTATGGTCCTCGGCACGCACTGCCTGTATCTCATGCGCCTGTTCTGTGGTGAGCCACAGTGGTGTTCGGCGCGTGTAACGCAGAACGGAAAGGACATCACGCGCGAAGACGCGCGCGCCGCGACCGAGCCGCTGGGTCCGGTCGCCGGAGACACGATTCACGCGACCTACGCATTCGCCAATGGCGTGCAGGGATTCTTCGATTCGCAGAAAGCGCGCAAAACGAAAGACGCGTTTCAGTGCGTCGTGTACGGTTCAAAAGGCGTGGCGCAGTTCATCATCGACGTGAACGCACAGATTTTCTGGCTGAATGATCCGGCGTGGCACCCGGGCAAGAGCGGCGCAAGCTGGCAGCCTCTGCCGGGATCACCGCCAAACGAGTGCGATGGTTTGAAAGGCTTCGACGGCGCCAACCGCGCGCTCGTAAAGGAGTGGCTCCGCGAGATCGAAGGTGGTGGCGAATCCGCCGGCAGCATCTATCACGCACGCAGAACGCTCGAGATGATCATGGCCGTCTACGCTTCACACCTGAAAGGCGCCCGTGTGCCGTTCCCTCTCGCCGAACGCAAGCACCCGCTTGTGTAAAGTCGCGAGTGCCTGAATATAGCGCAGGTATGCAGCCTGCGAGTACCCTCTCGTGGCGCGGGCGCAGACGGGGAAGTGGCTGACGTTCTTTAATTACTTCCGTCTTGATTAGCACTGACGGTGCTGGGCAAGTTGATCGAACTTTTTACCTTCTCGCGGATCGACACAACGGCCTCGTCCTTTTCAAGGCCAGCACCGGCAGTCCAGGGCCGGTTCAGCTCGTCTTTATCCAGCGTGTATGGAACGTTCAAAATGTTCGCCAGCGCGAACCAGGCGCTTTTGCGCACTTCATAATCTTCGGAGTCCAAGCAAGGAGCGATGGCCAGAGCTGCGCGCTTGCGGTCGGCGGGCGCGGCGGTTTCCAGTCCACCGTAACCCTGCAACGCTAGCAGTACGATAAGGGGCGATTGTACTGTGCCCTTCTCAAAGGCGTTGCTCACGATTCTCAGTTGTACCCCGTAATCAGGAATTCCGCGTATTGCGTCGATGATCCCGGGCAGCATTGCTGCATTCGCGTCTTCTGATAATAGTGCCGGGAAAAGCGCTTCGGAACGCGCCGGCGGCATGTACCGCGCATAAAGTTGGGCCGAGTCCGCCTGAAGTGCCCACTTATTTTGAACGAGAGCATCGAACTTGGAAATAAACTCGTGGCGACGACAACGAAAGGCCACTGCCAAGATGTTCATGTGAAAATTGTATGGAACAGTTGACGATGCAACGGGCTCCAGAAAGGGTTCGATTTCGTGCGCGGGTGCTTTTCTGCCGAAGTAACGGCCTACATTGTTCAGCATCCAGAATGGCATCGGAATCTTTCCCTGCCCGCCGCGGCGCGCATAATCAAGCGCAGCCTCAGGGTCCGTCTTTGTCAAACCAGTGAATGCATCCTCGCGAATTGCCCAGAGTTTTGACGTATTCAGCTCAGTCTTTAAACGCTCCGGCGAGACACGCCCGCTGCGCAGTACATCGCCGTAGACGTCAACGACTTTGGGGTGCGCCGGCCACGACAGCACTTCCGCAGAAGCTTCGCTGACAAAGCGCGGCGTCATATCGATAACCGTCCTGCGCCACGGGCTTTCACTGCCGTAATAGCGAATGCGAAGTGTGCACGCGCTGTAAACGAAGAGCGGGAAAGGAAGCAAAATAAAGCTCAGCAGCGCCACCAGCCGCACCTGCCAGCGTATCCTGTAGCCCCAGCGCTCACGCGCATTCCAGGCTTCTGTTCCGGTGGAACGGCGCCTGTTTTCGCGCCGGTCCAGCCAGATCGAAACAGGCAGCGCGAGCACGAACGCCAGCAGAAAGACGCCAGCAATTACCGGCATCGCCGTATCGCTGAACCATTCGCGAAGACGCCAGGTTGTCAACGTTCGCGCCGCGAACGCCAGCCAGAGCAGCACGCCGGCCGCTTCGATTGGGAGCACGATAATAAGACACACAGGCACACGGCTGGTCGCTCCGCCTCGAAGCGCCTGTATGGAAAGCAGCCCGGACCAGCAATAGGTGGCGAACGCTGTGGCGAGCGCGACGCCTACAAAGACAAGGTCGTCGACACTATTGCGCTGGAGCCCCAGGATTACGGCGGCAATAACGAAGGCAAGAATGCCTATGCTGTGAACCAGCAGGGCACTGCGTCCAATTGCATTTGCAGGCGAAGCAACGGTGGGATCACTCATATCGAGTGAACCCTACCACACACAGTCGTGCAGCCGCCACACATTACACATGTGCAATGAAAAAATGCTAGAGGCCGGCGCGCAGTTTGGGTCAGGATTCTCGGCGCTTAAGTGCGCGTTCCGTTGCGCCCGCTGCGCCAAGTGCGACGACGACGCCGATGAGAATGTTGCCCACCAGGCGTTCTTCATACCAGTGCGCGAAGCGGAATGCGGCATCGGGGCGCGCACGCAGATGCGCCAGGATCACTTCAGGCGTGTAATGGCGCGCACTGGCATTCAGGCGCGGCTGGTGAGCCTTGTAGTGCGTCAGCGGCCAGCCAAGACTTTGCTCAAAATCCATTGAGCCGTTATCGCGTAGAACTATCTCGGTCTCCGGCGTGAGATTCACCCACAGCAGCGTGCCGGCCAGCGTCATCAGAACAACAGGCGTCAGCGGATGAACCCAGGCGTGCGCGACGAGCGCGTCGCCATCGGGCTGTTTCTGAAATGCCGCGCGCCTCAGCACGCGTGAGCACGCCACTGAGCCCAGCAACGCGAGCAACAGACTTCCGCCATTGAGCGCCACGCCGCTCCAGACCCATCCGCCGTATTCACGAATGGAAAGTTTCAAGGTACCGGCTTCGCTCGCTCTGGCATCAATTCCGCTGTCCCAGAGAACGAATGGAAAGCCATGGCGAATGCCGCCGCGGTGACCGCTCGCGGTGCGCTCTTCGTAGGCGTCTCGTGAGAAATCGAAATTCAGCCAGACAAACAGCCCGAAAACGAGAAAGATCGGAAGCAGGTACGTCCAATGCTGCATGTCGCGACGCTGGGATTGCATGGTGCTCATCTCTGAAGGCTGATCAAACCGCGCGGCATGCTGTATCGTACCCTGTAGCAGGCCCACTTGTCCAAGCGAATGTTATCATCTTTTCACAGAAGGCAGCTTCAACTGATTGCTGCTTTCGTATGAGGGCTTTCCTTGCTATTTCACAGCTTCGTTTTTGCAGCGCTACGGTGTATATCGAAGCGGCCGATGTGATTTTTTGTTATCAAAAGTGAGGCTTCTGATCTCATGCTTAAACGCGCCCTGCTGTTTTCCCTTCTCTGCTCGCTGTTAACAGTCTGCGCCGGGGAAAACCCCTTTGCTGCGGGCGTTCGGACAACGCCGGCGCTCACGCCCGAGCAGGAAGCGAAGACGTTTCACCTTCCGCCCGGATTCGAGATTCAGCTCGTCGCGGCCGAGCCTGACATCAGCAAGCCGATGAATCTGGCGTTCGACGCCAAAGGCCGCCTGTGGATGACGCAATCGCAGGAATATCCGTTTCCGGTGAAGGGCGACGCCAAGGGAAAAGACAAAGTCATGGTTCTCGAAGACTTTGGACCCGACGGCAAGGCGCGCAAAATCACTTGCTTTGCCGACGGGCTGAACATCCCCATCGGCCTCTACCCGTTCCACGGCGGCTGCGTGGTCATGAGCATCCCCAACGTGTGGCTGTTCCAGGACACCGATAACGACGGCGTGGCCGACAAGCGCGAGATTCTCTATGGCCCCATTGGTTATGAAAAAGACACGCACGGCATGATCAGTTCCTTTCAACGCGGCTTCGACGGCTGGCTTTATGCGACGCACGGCTTCAACAACACGACGACGCTGAAAGGCAAAGACGGCAGCAGCATCACCATGAACTCAGGCAATACCTTCCGCGTGCGCCTGGATGGCTCGCGCGTGGAGCAGCACACATGGGGGCAGGTGAATCCCTTCGGCCTGGCCTTCGATCCGCTTGGAAATCTCTACTCGGCCGATTGCCACAGCTCGCCGATTTACCAGCTGCTGCGCGGATCGTATTATCCCAGCTTTGGAAAACCGCACGACGGCCTCGGCTTCGGCCCCACGATGCTCAATCACAGCCACGGCTCGACGGCGATCGGCGGAATTGTTTATTATGCGGACGACAAGTTTCCCGAAGAATTCCGCGGCAACGTTTTTTGCGGAAACCCGATGACTTGCCGCATCAATCGTGACAAGCTTGAAGACCGCGGCACGACGCGGATCGCCAAAGAAATGCCGGACCTGCTCAAATGCGACGATCCCTGGTTCCGCCCGGTAAACATGTGCCTCGGACCCGACGGCGCCATTTACGTTGCTGACTTTTACAACCGCATCATCGGCCATTACGAAGTTCCCCTCACCCACCCCGGCCGCGACCGGGAGAGAGGCCGCGTCTGGCGCATCGTCTATAAAGGAGAGAACGCAGGCGAGACCAAGGCGCCTGATCTGTCCGCCGCCTCGACCGCCGATCTCATTACCGCGCTGGGCAATAGCAACCTGAGCGTTCGCACGCTGGCTTCCAATCAGCTCACGGACCGCATCGGCAAGCCGGCCGCCGACGACGTGAAGAAAAAACTGCGCAGCGATGCCAATGCCTGGCAGAAACTGCACGGCATCTGGATTCTCCACCGCTTCGGAACGCTGGATGCCGATCTGCTCGCCGCCGCCGCGAAAGATGCCTCGCGCGAAGTCCGGACGCATGCCATGCGCGTGCTCTCGGAAACCGATGCGATCAACGCCGATCAGCGCGCGCTTCTGTTCGCTGGCTTGAAGGACGCCGACGCCTTCGTTCAACGCGCGGCCGCCGACGCGCTGGGCCGCCACCCTCATGGCGATAACGTCGCGCCGCTTCTGGAGCTCCGCAAGCGCATCCCCGCCGACGATACGCATCATCTCCACACGGTCCGTATGGCGCTGCGCAATCAACTGCGCCCGGCCGGCGGCAATACGGACGTGATCACGCAGTTCAAGTCGCAGCCGTTTTCGGAAGAGGATTCACGCGTTCTGGCCGACATCGCCCTGGCGGTGCAGAGTCCCGAATCTGCAGCGTTCGTAATGAAGCATCTTCGCAGCTTCAACGAGAGTCGCGACAAAATGGCGGCGTACCTGAAGCATGCCTCGCGCTTCCTGCCGCAAAGCGACGTGGAGGGACTGGCGGCGTTCGTGCGCGAAAAGTTTCCTGCAGACGACGACCTGCAGATTGCTCTGTTCAAATCCATGCAGGAAGGCATGGCGCAGCGCGGCGGAGAATTCACCGGAGCCGTTCGCACATGGGCCGCGGAACTCGCCGGAAAGGTGCTCGCGGCAAAGGAAGCGCCGGCCAGCGCCTGGTCGTTCACACCGCTGGAAGGCGCGAAGAACGCAACCAATCCGTGGGAGACGCAGAAGCGCGCTTCGGCGGATGGCAACAAAGACGCAGTGTTCCTCAGCAGCCTGCCAAAAAGCGAGCAGCACACAGGCACGCTGCGCTCGAAGACGTTTGCACTTCCCGCGAAGCTTTCGTTCTATCTCGCCGGACACAACGGAGTGCCGCCGAAAGACCATCCGCCTAAAAACTTCGTTCGTCTGCGAGATTCCGCCAACGGCGAGCTGCTGATGGAAGCTTTGCCGCCGCGCAACGACACCGCACAGAAAGTGGAGTGGGATCTGGCGAAGTTCACCGGCCGCAGCGGCTTTATCGAGCTCGTGGATGGTGACACCGCAACGGCGTATGCGTGGCTCGCAGCCGGACGTTTCGAGCCCGCTGTGGTCGAGATGCCGCGCGACGTTTCCGATGCCGCATCCACCCGGCTGATGGCCATTGATATTGCGCGCACCCTGAAGCTTTCGCAGTACGAAACGCAGCTCAGAGCAATGCTGACTGACCGCGCGAACGATAATGACACGCGAGCGGCCGTGGCGAAGGCGCTGCTGGCCATCAACGCCACGAGCACGCCCGCGATCGCCACAATCCTGAGCGATGCCAGTGAGTCGTCCGGCCTTCGCGAGAAAACGGCGCAGGCTCTGGCCGATTCCAACACAGCCGAGGCACGCGCAGCGCTGGCAGAAGCGCTCAACAAAGCACCGGCAAGCCTGCAGACGAAGTACGCTCTGTCGCTGGCCGCAACGCCAGAGGGCGCTGCCGCGCTGATGGCCAACATCGAAGCGGGCAAAGCCTCCGCGCGGTTGCTGCAGGACCGCAAAATCAAGGAACGTCTGGAAGGGGCGAAGCTGCCGAATCTTGGCGAACGCATGGCGAAGATGACCAAGGGCCTGGCTGCCGTTGACGCCGAATTGCAGAAGCTCATCGACAAGCGCCGCAACGAATTCGATTCGGCTAAAGCTTCAGCCGCCAAAGGCCAGGCCGTCTTCACGAAGGCATGCGCGGTCTGCCACAAGATCGACAACCAGGGCGCCACGATCGGACCGCAGCTCGACGGAGTCGGCAGCCGCGGGCTCGAACGCATCGTTGAAGACATCCTGGATCCGAATCGCAGCGTCGATCCCGCCTTCCGCTACAGCGTCGTGCAGCTCAACGACGGTCGCATCGTCAACGGCCTGCTGCGCCGCGAAGAAGGCGAGCTCCTGGTTTTTGCCGACACAACGGGCAAGGAATCATCCGTCCCGAAAGCCGAGATTAAATCCAAAAAGGAGTCTGCTTTCTCGCTGATGCCGGACAACATGGGCGAAGTTTTGTCCCAGGAAGACTTCAACGACCTGGTTGCATTCCTCCTCACGAAAATCGCGAAGTAAGTACCCTCTCCCTCCGGGAGAGGGCCGACGTGAGCGGAGGGAACGCGGGGTGAGGGGCTGGCGCTGGCACACCGAGCTTGTCGCGAAACAGCATTGTCCGGCCTGTCAAACTTGCTAGCCTAATGCGGCCACACTGACGGGAGGGGAAATCACCTTCAGGAAGCACGATCCATGCAACACGCTCTCGTCCGCCGCTTTCCCGCCACCTCTCTCCTTGCGCTTTGCCTGCTGTTCCTTTCGTTCGCATACGCGGAAGAAAAGGCCGCAGTTGCCGAGCCGGTAAATCCGACGGCAATTCCGGTTCAGCCCGCAGTCGATGCACGCATTAATCGGAACGAGCTGCTCGGGCATATTAAGTTTCTTTCTTCCCCCGAGCTGCGCGGCCGCGAGGCCGGCACGCCCGAACAGCTCAAAGCAGCGCAGTACGTCGCGGATGAATTCAAGCGCTTTGGCCTTGAGCCGTATGGCGATACCGACGAAAAAGGCGTGCGCAGCTACTTTCAGGATTTCCCGATTACAGTTTCGAAAGGCGCTCTGGCCGAGAGCGCGCTGGTGCTGAAATCCGGCGACAAAGAAAAGAAATACGAGCTCGGCAAAGACTTCGCTCCTTTCCCGATGGGCGACAAGAAAGCTTCCGCCGAATCGGGCGTGGTTTTCGCCGGCTACAGCATTATTGCTCCCGAGCATTCCTACGATGACTTCGGCGATCTGGACCTTGCCGGCAAGTGGGTGCTGATTCTCCGCTACGAGCCACAGGAGAAAGACTCCAAGAGCAATTTTGACGGCAAAGAACACAGCAAGTATGCGGCACTCGTCTCAAAAATCATGAACTGCGTGATGCGCCGCGCCGCAGGTGTTGTCATCGTCACCGGACCTGCCGGGCGCGAAAAGGAGCCGGACACTGTCACAGATTCAAAAGGCGCCCTGATGGGCGAATTTTCGATTCCCGTTCTGCAGATCACGCGCAAGACCGCCGACGAGCTGCTTGAGCCCAGCGGAAAGAAGCTCGGAGATCTGCAGGCGGCCATCGACAAGGACCTGTCCAATCACTCCTTCGAGCTCAAGGACGTGAAGCTCAGCGGCGTCAGCGCGCTGGACCTCGACAGGAAGAAGACGTCGAACATCATTGCCCGGCTGCCCGGACGCGATGGCAAGCTGCGCAAAGAACACGTGGTCATCGGCGCTCATACCGACCACGTCGGACTCGGCTGGCAGAATTCGCTTCTCGGAAAAGAGGGCCGAAACAAGATTCATCCCGGCGCCGACGACAACGCCAGCGGAACGGCGGGCCTGCTCGAGATTGCGCAGCATTACGGCTCCTTAAAGGAGGGCGACCGCCCGCGTCGCTCTATTCTGTTCATCGGCTTCACGGGCGAGGAGTCCGGCCTGCTCGGCTCGCAGTACTATCTGCGCAATACGAAAGTGCCTCTCGCCGACACAATCGCGATGCTGAACCTCGACATGATTGGGCGTTCGGCGACCGGTGACGTGCAGGTTGCCGGCGTTGGCACCGCAAAAGGCTTCAAGGATCTCGTGCTGAAGCACACGAAGAATGCGAAGTTCGCGAACGACGAGGGCATGAAAGTTCACCTGGGAAGTTCCGGCACCGGGCCGAGCGATCACGCGGCGTTTTTCGAGAAGAAGATTCCGGTGCTGTTTTTCTTCACGGGCATTCACCCCGATTATCATCGTCCCAGCGACACGTGGGAAAAAATCAATGCGCCCGTGGCTGAAGCAGTTGCCGATCTCGCGCGGAAGCTGCTGTTCGAAATCGCCGATAACAAGACACGGCCGGAATTTATCGCTCAGAGCGCGCAAGGATTCCTGGGCGTTTCGCCGGACAACAGCAAAAAGGACGCGAAGGGTTATCTTGTTGGACAAGTCGTGCCGGACAGCCCTGCGGCGCAGGCGGGTATAAAAGCGGGCGATCTGATCACGAACATTAACGGCCAGCACCTCAGCAACGCGATGGACCTGAACATCGGCCTGATCGATTTCAGTCCCGGCGACAGCGTGGACCTGACCGGCCGCCGGGGAGACGAGACGCTGCAGTTCAAAGTGAAGCTTGGAACACGTTCGGCCGAGAAGAAAAAATAGCAGCGGATCCTTATGTCGCGACGGCGCATCAAAAATTTAAGCCGGAAGAAAAAGCGGACAGCGCCGGGAGCCTCCCCCGGAACGCTCGCGCTGCCCGAAGGCGCAAAGCGACCGACCATTCACCTCTTCTCGTATTCGGGCGACTTCCTTGAGGAACGCGATATCGCGTCCGTCGCCGATCTTCAGGCGCCGCTGAAGAATACGGCACTGACGCACTGGATTGAAGTGCGTGGCCTCGGTGACGAGAGAATGCTGCGCGAGCTCGCCGAGCTCTTCCAAATACATCCACTCACTCTGGAAGACGTGGTTCACGTTCCGCAGCGGCCCAAGACAGAAATCTTTCAGGAGCATCAGTTCATCATCGCGCGCATGGTTGCGATGAAATCGAAAGAAGACATCGAAGCCGAGCAGGTCAGCATTTTTCTGGGCAGGAAATATGTGTTGACCATCCGCGAAGATGGCGAAGATTGCCTGAATCCAGTGCGCGAACGGCTGCGACGCAAAGGGGGCATTCACCGCAAAGCCGGCGCGGATTATCTCTGCTACTCGATTATTGACGCGATCGTCGACAATTACTTTCCCGTGCTCGAAAATTACGGTGAATACCTGGAGCAGCTCGAACAGGAAACGGTTGCACAGCCCGCACGGCAGACTCTGGGTTTTATTCACACCGCCAAGCGCGAACTGCTCGATTTGCGTCGTATTCTCTGGCCGCAGCGCGACACCGTGAACCAGCTTATCCGCGACGAGAGTCCATTCATATCAGCTCAGGTGCGCGTGTACCTGCGCGACTGCTACGATCATGCCGTGCAGGTAATGGACATGGTCGAGACGTACCGTGAAATAACGTCGGGACTCCACGACGTCTATTTGTCGTCGATCGGAAATCGCACGAATGAAATCATGAAAGTGCTGACAATCATCTCGACAATTTTTATCCCGCTCACGTTTATTGCGGGCGTGTACGGAATGAACTTCGACCCTGAAACATCGCCGTGGAACATGCCCGAGCTCAAAGCGCGCTACGGCTACCCTGTCACGATGCTGGTTATGTTCCTGATCGGGATGTCGCTCTTATATTTCTTCTGGAACAAGGGGTGGATCTTCGCCGGCGCGCCGCCCGAACCGCGCCACGCTGAATTGCCGCACGACAAAAAATAACTCCATTCTTGCCGTTCTTGGCGACTTGGCGTCTTTGCGGTTCAACCGGGCCCGACATTGCCGTAGGCGTGGACTTTCTCGCAGATCATCCGCAGCTTGCTTTCGATGTCGCCGCCGGCGGTCTTGAACGCGTCGGCGTCGATTGTGAGCGGAGCGCCTAAGACGACCAGCGGCGCGCCGTACTCGGGCGTGCGCATGGCCTGCTCGACAGACAATCCACCCACGGCCTGCACCGGAACTTTCACCGCACTGACAATCTCGCGGAGTTGATCGAGCGGGCTCGGGCACGTGCCGCCGGCCGCGACGATGCCGCGACGCTGGTCGTAGCCGATGTGGTGAATCACGAAGTCGCAGCCGAGATCTTCAAGCCGCTTTGCGGAGGCCACCATGTCTGGCGCGCCAAGATTATCGCCCATGACCTTCACGCCGAAATCTTTTCCGGCCTTCACGACAATCTTGATCGTCTCCGGGTGCGCGCGCTCCATCACGACCACATGCGTGGCGCCGGCCTTGGCCATCATCTGAACTTCCAGCCAGCCACCGTCCATTGTTTTCAAATCCGCGACGATCGGCGTCTTCGGAAATTTTTGACGGAGTGCGCGCACGCCATTCATCCCTTCGGCAATGATCAGCGGCGTGCCGGCCTCAAGCCAATCGACGCCCGCACGCAACGCCATCTCTGCCGTTTCGAGCGCTTCGGGAATGTTGGTCACGTCGAGCGAAATCTGAACGATGGTTTTCATGTAGTCCTCGTTTTAGTTGAACCGCCAAGACGCCAAGGCGTCAGGTACGGCGGGTTTGGAGTTAGCTAAGCCCGTGCTGCTTCATTTTCTTGCGCAGGAATTCCGCTGACAGTCGCAGGTGCTCCCATCCCACAGCGGGATCCTGCCCATCTTCAATGCTCACCCAGCCTTTGAAACCGGCGGCTTTGAGAATTGAAAAAATCTTATCGAAATCGTTGAGGCCTTTGCCGACGATGCCGTGCTTCAGGATCTGCGCGTAGCCGGCTTGCGGATGCGCTTCGATCTTGCGCAGGTCCTCGACCGTGCCGCCTTCGAAATAGCGGTCGCTGGCGTGCATCGTCACGACGCGGTGCTTCACCGCTTCGAGCATCTCGATAGGATCTTCGCCCGCGATGATCGTATTTGACGGATCATAGTTCACGCCAAAGTTGGGCGACTCTGGAATCGCGGCGAGCAGTTCGAGAAAGACCTCCATTTTTTGCGCGAACTCCGGCTGCTGCCAGAAGCCGTCTTTGTAATGATTCTCAAGAATGAGCGTGACGCCGTGCTTCTCGGCATGCGGCAGGCATGCCTTGATGCAATCGGCCGCGTAGCGCACACCATCTTTGCGCGAGACCTCCGCCCGTCTCTGCCCGCTCAGCACGCGGCAGAATTTGCCGCCGAGAGCCGCTGTCACCTCGATGACCTGCTTCTGCGCATCGACTTCGGCCTGGCGTGCGGCGGCATCGGGCTTCGTGAAGTCCGGCGAATAACACATCATCGGTATGCTGTAACCGCGCGCTTCTACAATAGAGCGTACGCGCCGGATCTCGTCTTTTTCGCGCGGCGCAAAGCCCCAGTAGAACTCGAGGCCGTCAACGTCCAGCTTCTCCGCACAGCCGGCGATCCACTGATCGACCGTCATTGTTTTGTGAACGCACAGCTCATCGAGAAAACACTTGGGAAAGGCGGCGAGGGGCATGGTTCCTCTCTGGACTCTGAAAAAAATCGTTGGATAGTTACCTTCTCGATTACACCGGGATCAGCACGCGCGATGGACTTTATTCATTCGTGGATTGTTCCACCCGACGCAGTCGGCGGGCCGCTCGCGTATGTTATCGCCGCGATGGGCGCGCTGTTTCTCGTGTCGGTCGACAAAGGCGGGCTGAACGCAGGCATCGCGATCATGGCAGTGCCGCTCTTTCTGCAGGTCGCTCCGGCAAAGTTCGTCATCGGTCTCTGGCTTCCGGTTCTGATCGTCTGCGACTTTTGCACGGTCCGCAATTATCCGAGCGAATGGCAGCCGCGCGCGATCAGTAAGCTCTGGCTGCCCGTCATCATCGCGGTGATCGGCACAACGATTCTTCTTAACAGCATCAATCTTGAAGCCGGATCGCCCCAGGCCAGGCAACTTGATGCATGGCTGAAACTGTCTGTCGCCATTATTTCAGTCTCGTTTCTGCTGCTGAAGCTCCGCCCGGCACCGGACGGCGAAGCGCCTCCGTGGCAGCCGACGCACGGCGCAAGCTGGCTGGTCGGCATCATCGGTGGTGTCACGACGACGATCGCGCACGCTGCCGGTCCGATCGTGACGATGTACCTGCTGCCGCAGAAACTCGACCGGCGCGAATACGTTGGGACATCCGGCCGCTTTTATTTTCTGCTGAACGTGCTGAAGCTGCCGTCGTTCGTCTACGTTGGCCTGACGAACTGGACGTCGCTGCGCTATGCGCTCTGGCTGATGGTGATCGCACCCTTTGGGGTGGGGCTCGGCTCGTGGCTGAACAAGCGCATGGACCCCGTGTGGTTCGTGCGGATTATCCACGCGTCGCTTGTGCTGGTCGCAATCAAGTTTGCGCTCGACGCGTGGAAAGTGATGAGCTGAAGTTATTTCTTTTGTACGTCGCGCTTCGCCGCCCAGAACAGCGCCTGCGCGATCATGCGTTTGAAATCCTCGTTAGAAAAATCTTCGGGCCCGCCAAGCGACGTATAAAAGATCCGCCCGCCTTTGTATTCCCGCGTCCACGTGAGCGGCTCGGTCTTATCGCCTGCCGTTCCGGTCATCAGAAGCTCCACATCCGCCGCGTGCCCTGTGTTGCGGTAAAGACTGTTTGGCGAGGAGAACGGCTTCACGCCGGCGAGTACCGGATGCGCCTTCCCTTTGTCAGTGAAAATGGTCTCGGTCGCCGGACCCTTGCCGTAGTGATTCTTGTAATTTCCACCCAGCACCTGGGTGTCGAACTCGAGCCAGTTCTGAAATGCGTGACTGGCTGTGCGCACGCCGACAATCGGCCGGCCGTTCTCACAGTACTTTTTGATCTTATTGAGCTGATCGTCGGGCAGTGTCATGCGCTTGGTGAACAGCAGCACCACGTCGCAGCCGTCGAGGTTCTCAAGGCCTTTCAGATCGGTGCCGCGCTCGACGCCCGTCGCTCGCGTGCAGACGACGTTGAAATTCTGCTCGAGGTATTTCTGAAAGCTGTCGCAGCATTCGTCGGATTTGTACTCCGTCGAGGCCGAGAGCATGCAAACCTTCAGCGGCGCGTCGCCGCCGTAAACGGCGAACGCAAAAAGGGCGGCAACGATAAATGCAATTCGTGTCATCAGCTTCTCCACTTCAGTTCGATTCGTTCCATGTGCTGGGGGTGATCTTTCTTAATGCAGTGCAACTGCAACATCGCGCCGTTCTCAAGAAGTTGCAGATCTACCCAGCCGTTCGGCACGCCTTCTTTGAAGACGTACGCAACCGTCGGCAAATTCACGCAATGCAGGTCCTCTCGCTTCGTCGGCTCCCAGACGTGCGTGTGGCCATACATCAGAAGCTTGACCTGCTTGCGCGGCTGAAGAATTTCCAGCAGCACTTTCGTGTCGGTGAGTCCTTTGATCACGGGCCGCTCGTCGAGCTGATGATGCACCATCACAATCGCGGGCTTGTCGGCCGCCGCGTCGAGCGCCTTCGGCAGCCACGCGAGCTGCTGCTCGCCAAGCACGCCAGGCGTGACGTTGGTCTTATCAAGGGAATCGAGCACGAAAACGTTTGCGCGCGGCAGCTTCAAGATCGTAATCTGCCGGCCTTCCACCGCGCTCCGCGATTCCTTCGTTTCGGCAAACGCGTTCCAGACATTTTCTCGATGATCATGATTGCCCATGCCCAGGTGAACGGGCATGCCCGCTTCGCGCACCGGCTTGAGCAGCTCAAGCAGCCGCGCGTAATCGCCGGTCTCGCCGGTGCTGTGCGCGCAGTCGCCATTAATGATCACTCCGGCGGCTCGTTTCTCCATCGCCGTGAGCTCGCCGATGACCTGCTTCATATTTTCATACATGACAGCGCCGCGGTTGGCCTTCTTTGGATTTGCATCGATGTGAGTATCAGAGAGCAGAAAAAGCCTGTGCGGATCGGCCTCCTTTTCCGCTGCGAAGGATCCCCGCGCAAACAGCGACGCCAGGCCGGCGGCAGATGCGCCCAGGAATTTTCGTCTCGACAGAGGCGCAAGGGAGATCGGCATGGCTGGGCTCCTTGGACGGGTCTGCTAGAGCATACACCGCTTTTCCGGAGAAAAAATGGCCCGCCTGCAGGTTCAGTCCGGACACGAAAAGACACGAAGAAAAGATGTTTCATCTTTTCTTCGTGTCGTCTTTTGTCTCTGCCGTCGTTTTAAGGAGACGTTCAGCCCGCGATCTTCTGGATACGGATGACCGAGTACTTCGTGCGGTGTCCGCGGCGGCGGCCCAGCGAATTGGTCATGACGCGATGGTGCGCAATCAGCTTCTCGCCCTTGATGTGGTCTTCCACCACGCCGGTGACTTTCGCACCTGCGACGGTCGGTGTGCCAACCTTCACCTGTCCGCCTTCGCTTCCAACCAGCAGAACCTGGTCGAAGGTAATGGCATCGCCTTTCTTGGCGCTGAGCTGGTCGACTTGGAGCAGATCGCCTTCGCGAACCTTGTACTGATGGCCCCGGTCGTTAAGAATTGCGTACATAGTCGTCAACCTCACTTACTTTCTTCAAGATCCACTCGCCGCCTTCTTTGGCGGTCGAGACCTGCATCTGGCTCAACGAAACAACCGGATCCCCACAGACCTCAATGGTTATCCCGTGAGCTTCCTCCATCCGCACCAGGTCCTTGCGGAACTGGTTAAGAATCGCAAAAGCGACCACAGAATTCAAGAGCACCTTTACACGTTTTACCGCCTTGTCCTTAAGCTGACTCTTGAGCTCCCGGAGCATTTCGAGCCCAACCGATTCGGACGACTTGATATGACCCGAGCCCGAGCAGTGCGGACAGCGCTCAAAGAGCGTCTTGCGCAGGCTGTGCCGCACGCGCTGGCGCGTCATTTCGACGACGCCGAGCATGCTCACCGGCAGCACGTTGATGCGCGCCTTGTCACGTGCCAGGTGCGACTTAAGCTCGCGCTCCACACGGCGGCGATGCTCGTGAATTTCCATATCGATGAAGTCGATCATCACGAGGCCGCCGATATCGCGCAGGCGCAATTGCCGCGCGATTTCGCGCGCCGCTTCCAAATTGGTCTGCAGAATCGTGTCGTCCTGGTTGCGCTTTTCGCGGAAGCGGCCGGTGTTGACGTCGATCGCTACCAGCGCTTCGGTCTGCTCGATAACGATCGAACCGCCGCTGCGCAGGTTCACCTTGCGGTTGAACAGACGCTGCAGCTGCTGCTCGACGCCGTACTTGTGAAAGAGCGGCTCGGCATCTGAATAGAGCTTAAGCTTGTGTTCGTTGCCCGGAGAGGTCTCGCGGACAAACTCGCGCGCACGCTCCAGGACCACCGGATCGTCAATCACAATTTCCGTGACGTCGTCAGTGATCACGTCGCGGAAGACGCGGGTGACGACGTCGCCTTCCTGGTAAATCAGATTTGGCGCTTTCGTGACACGCGCCTTCTTCTTCATGTTCTCCCAGACATTCATGAGGTAATTCATGTCACGCTGGAGTTCGTCTTTCGAGCGGCCGGTTCCGGCCGTGCGCACAATCACGCCCATATCGTCCGGCGGGTTGATCTGGGCGAGTGCGTCTTTCAGTGCGCGGCGCTGTTCTTCGTTTTCAATGCGCTTCGAGACGCCCAGCCGCTGAACGGCCGGCATCAGCACCAGGTAGCGGCCGGGAATGCTGATATATGTCGTAAGTGCCGGGCCCTTCTGGCCAATGCCTTCCTTCGCGACCTGGATCAAAACTTCCTGACCTTCACGCAGCATTTCCTGAATTGTGTAGCGGCGGTCATGCGGCCGTTCGCGTCCGCTTCGTCCGCCGCCACGATGCTGTTCGCGCGGGGCCAGCACCGGCGCAGGCTGACCGGGCGCGGGAATGGGCAGTGCTTCCATGGCCTGCGCAGCAACCTCAGTTCCAGCGCTTGCAGCAGTCTCTGTGGCCACCGCGGCGCTGTCGCTGACGTCGGCTGGTCCGCCGGAGGCCTCTTCGGAAGAATCGGTTTCCGCTTCGGAAGAATCGGTTTCCGCTTCTGCAGATCCGGCGTTCTCAGGCTCTGGCACGCCCATTTCCTGGGCGAAGTTTTCTTCGATGTCCGTGCCGCGCCGGTGAAGCGTCTCAATTGGATTTCTCTCGGCCGAAGCCGTATCCAGATCTGCCGCTTCGTCCAGCTTCACGTTGGCACTTTCGTCAGGCTGCGTCTGCGCCACGTCCTGTGCGTTGCCTGTCGATGGACTCAGCGATTCCTGAGCGGTACCCATCTCTTCTGCAGATGCGGCAGGGGATGGTGCGGCGTCGTCGTGCGCTGGAGTTGTATCCTGTACGGGTGCGGCGCTGATCGCTTCAGTTGAATCGGCTGTGCCTTCGAGGGCGTCCTCTTCGTCGTCTTCGCCGTCGTCCTCGTCGCTGGAATTGGCGTCATCAGCGTCTTCGGCACTCGTTACAGCAGGCGGCACATCGGCCTCAGGCGCGGCATTCAGATCATCGTCAAAGTCGTCTTCGTCCGTCGTTCCACCAGTGCCTTCACTGATATCGGCGGAGGGCGCAGCCGTGGGCGGAACGTTGCCCCGACCATCAGCTTCGCTCGGCGGCAGTCCGATTTCATTTTCAACAGCGGACACGGGCGCCGGAGTTTCGCTCGAGGAGGACGGTTGAGCGGCAGGCGTTTGGGGTGCGGCATCAGTCGTCTGAGCCGGCACATTTTCCTGGGCGGCCGGCGTGCTGACGGCGGCAGGTGCCTGACCCGGCGCTGGCGCAAGCATCGGCGCCGGACCCATTGGCCGGCCACGGCCAGAGCGGCCACGTCCGCCACGGCGGCGGCGCCGGCGTTTGTTATTACCCTGGCCACCATTGAAAACCGGTTGTCCATTCGTCGGCACCACTGCGGCAGTCACCGGCTGTCCGGCAGGCATTGCGGTTACGCCGGCAGGAGCAGGCTGGACGTTTTCGGCAGAGGAAGCAACGGGTGCAGGAGTCGGCGGTTCTACTCGCGCGGGCTGCTGCTGTGAAGATTGCGATTGCGACGATTGACGGTTCTGATTGTTTCGATTGTCCCGCCCGTCACGATTTCCTCGCGGCGGGAGCTTTGTGACGACGTCGCTGTAACCGCCATCGGGAGGAATGCAGTCCGACGCGTGCAGGAATCCGTTGCGCTCAGCGCCCAGGTCCACGAACGCGGCCTGCAGCGAGGGCTCCACGTTAACGACGCGCCCCTTGTATATATTGCCGGCCTGCTGTCCATGGCTCTTGCGTTCCATGAAAATTTCGGCCAGCTCATTGTTCTCGAGAATTGCGACCCGGATCTCGCCAGGCTCAGTGGCGTTGAGCAGCACAACCTTGCGCATTGCCGGCGGAGCGTTCTGCGGCGAAACTGAAGAGCTCTCCAGAGTCGATTCGCGCCAGCGTCCCGAGCCGCGCTGATTGCGATCGTTTCGCTCGTTACGCTGCTGCTGCGGACGCGGCGTCTGCGGCGCGACTGCCACAGCGGGCGCTTCGCCGGCTGCAGGAGCAATTCCTTCAGATGGCGCGGTCGTGACAACCGTAAGCGCAGCGGATGCCGTGTTCGAAGCATCTCCAACGATCGCCGGCTGCAGAACAGTCGTCTCGGCTGACACATCGGCTTCAACCGGAATAGGAGCCGCCTGTGCAGCCGCCGGAAGGTCTACTTGCGGCGCAATAAAACTCTGAACAGTCTCTGCCGGAGGCGTTGCAGCAATCTGCTGCTGCTGCTGAGGCTGAGGCTGTTGGGGCTGTGCTGCAGGCGCGGTGTACTGCGGGCGCGGCTGTTGCTCGCGCGAATCCTGTCGATGCTGGCCGGAAGGCTGCTGTTGCGAGTAGGGCTGCCGCTGCTGTCCGTGCTGATGCTGGCCGTGCTGATGCTGGCCATGCTGATGCTGGCCATGCTGCTGCTGGCCGCGGTTATCGCGCTCTCCACGCTCACCGCGGTCGCCGCGGCCACGTCGCCGGCGGCGGCGGCGCCGTCCACCGCCTTCATGCTGCGTGTGGCCGGTCTGTCCATGAATCATCGGTTTGACGTGCTGGAACGGAACGGTTCCTCCAGGCGTGCTGACCTGCAGCAATCCGCTTACGATCTGGCTGGCACGGCGCGCTGCGGCTTCATCGGCGGCCAGATCATCGGGGCTAGGCTGCGGTAAAGCGCTCTGCGGCTGCGGCGATTCATCTTCATACTCGTCGCCGCCATCGTCGTTATCTTCGCCGGAAGCAACGACACGCTCTGCCGGCTCGGATGCGGCATGCGCTTCGGACGTCCGGGTTTCAGCAGGACTGGCTTGGGGCGCCGGAGGCGGTGCGCTTA
>Ga0196964_10000400_pt1 | contig 28039 bp, 42 predicted proteins | sample S1_10metaG_FD_148615 | JGI IMG/M metagenome (GOLD analysis project Ga0196964, IMG submission 148615) | Soil microbial communities from Anza Borrego desert, Southern California, United States - S1_10 | ecosystem: Environmental > Terrestrial > Soil > Desert | place: USA: California | collected... | reverse complement strand
CACGGGAGACCGAGTAGCCGAACTCGCCGATCGACGAGCGGAGCCGGCCAGTGTCGACGGGGGCGTAAAACTTCGCTCGGGCGGTAGTCTGCCTGGCCGCCCGCTTCACCAAGAGAATGGCGTGGGCGGTGGGGACGCGATACACCTCTGAGCGATTCCACTCGATTCGCGTCCGGGCCACCGCCCACCACCTTCTACTGCTGGGAGTCGCTCTTGGTCGACTTCTTCGCGGCCGTCTTCTTGGCCGGCTGGTCCTGGTTCTCGTCCTGCTTCTGGGCCTCGTCTTCCGGCGTCTGGCCGGCGTAACGCTCCGGGTCGTTGCCGTCCCAGACGACGTCACCCTCGCGAGTCACGTCACGCGGGGTGCCAGGGTCGCCGGGCTGCGGGGCCTGGAAGTTCGGGTCACTCATTTTGGGGGCTCCATAACGATGCTGGGGGTACCAAAGGATTCTCCCGACTGGATACCCTCCAACGGCGGCCCAGACACCAAGTCGATGTATCCCGCCCCGACGAGGGAGATCATGACCGGATCGTCGTCGTTCTCGAAGGTCAGCTCCTCGTCCTGATCCATGACGCCGAATGCCCTATTGGTTCGGTAGCGCCAACGCGGCTCGCTCATATCCACCTCCTAGCAAGCACAGTTCATCGTGGCCACGATCACCGACAGTGTGCCACCTGTGCAGCCGCCACCCGAGTTCGTCGGTTGCCACACCCCCATGATCAACGGGTTGCCTCTGGTTGCTGGGTCGGCTTGCAGCTGTTCATCGAGGCAACAGGCTGCCCTGGTCATCGCCTCCCAGTCGTTGGCAACTTGGGTGGCCGTCGCCGTCCACGCGTCGCACGAGGGGAGGTCGACGGTTTCCTGCTGGGGCTCACAGCGGAAGACTCCCATCTCCAGCTCGACAGCGAACTGAAGGTTCGTGCAGGGCGTCCACGTCTCCAACTGGGCCGGGAACTCGTGCGAGGGGAAGATCCGGGCGATGCGTACGTACGCTAACCCCTCACAACATTGATCTTGAAACTGGTTGAAGTCCGCGTACACGACATCACCGACCCGGAGGCAGCATTGAGCCGGCGGATTCGGGTTCGTCGCCAATGCGTCACACAGGCACTCAAGCAGCTGATTCGCCAGCGGCAACGCCATATTGTCAGCCACTGGTTGTCATCCTCGGTGCCGGCATGTCGGGGGTGATGACACGCAGCGGGTAAGGCAGTCGGCGCGGATTGTAGGTACGGATCAACTGATCAACCTCGGGCAGCCCCGTGAAGCCGTTCTCCATGAGGTTGTCCAGGCTCACCATATTCACTGAAACGCCCTGTCGAGCGATCTGAGCAGCTCGGCCCGGAAGACGACACGTCGCACCTACGCATGCCTTCGCCCATTCACACGCAAGCGTCCCCGCTGCCACACGCAGATCCGAGGGCACTTCGACGCCCTTGATGTAGCTGACCTCGAAGAAGCCCTGTCCGGAGTCGACATTCAGGTTGGAACACTCTGGCCAGCAATCCCCATCAGTTCTGACTAGCCACTGAGAATTGTCGACTCGGTACGCGGTCTCAGTAAGCACCGCACCATTCAGGTTGACCTCAAGTACCTGGTCAACCGGGCCGGGAAGCCACACCTGGCATCGAGGCTGGCAATCACATGCGCAGTCGCAGCCACAATTCCGCCAGACGCCAAGGGCATCCATGTAGGGGATCCAGCTGCCACCATAGAACCCCCAACCCCATATCCACTGCCGGGTGCCGTTATAGCGACCGCACGGCCGGACCGTCTGTGGGCACAGGCCGAACTGGCGGCCGGTCGCCGCCCAAAGCACCGTCGTGGCATACGACGTGGCGGCGTCCCTCACGGCAGACGAATAGGACTCCCAGTCGGCGCAGCAGGTGACGTCAATCGTCCACGAGCACGGAACAGTCACAGGCCCTCACAATGTGGCTCCAGACGACCGGGTGGCCGAACCTTTCACCTGATGGTATGCCAGTCGGGGCAATTATCTGGCCCTGCGAAGCATCAGTGATCGTCGGCGTTCCGAACGCCTCGGCGGACGCGATTCCGGTCGGGCTGATGGTCACCTGACCGGTAGTAATGACTGGCGTTCCGAACACCTCACCGGAAGCAATCCCGGTCGGGGCGACCGTCACTGGCCCCGCTGCGACGACGGGAGTGCCGAACGCTTCCGCCGATGCAATCCCGGCAGGGGAGATGGTGACCGGGCCAGGCGTGAGTGTTGGTGTCCCAAACGCTTCACCGGATGCAATCCCGGTGGGACCGACGACCTGAGCGCTTTCATCGGCGACGACGGGAGTGCCGAACGCCTCTGCCGATGCGATCCCGGTTGGACTGATGGTGACAGCACCCGGTGTGATGGTGGGAGTGCCGAAGGCTTCCCCGGATGCGATCCCGGTCGGGGCAACCGTGACCGGGCCGGGCGTAATGGTAGGTGTCCCGAATGCCTCACCTGAGGCAATGCCGGTTGGGGCGATTGTCACCGCACCTGGCGTGATGGTGGGGGTGCCGAAAGCCTCACCTGATGCGATTCCGGTCGGGCTGATGGTGACAGCGCCGGGGGTGATTGTCGGTGTGCCGAGAGCTTCGCCTGACGCGATGCCGGTCGGGCTGATCGTTAGCCCGCCCAGGTTGAAGTCGAAGACGGGGGTAGGGCCGGGATTGTCGACGGCATCGACGCTGGTGCCGGTGATGCTGGTCTGGTCGGCACCGTTGCCGGTGTCGTCGGTAACTGGAGTGGCAGTCGAAGCCTGGTTCAGTCGCCACATGGCGGTTGGCGACAACGCGAACCAGTTCTGGGCCGACGTCTCTAGCGTCTCGCCGTTCGTGTCAGACAACACCGAGTTGTAGACAACGGCGCCACCCATCTTGCCATTTAATGGAAACCCACCGGGGGCGTTGCCGAGACGCACCTCGACGAGGGCAGTGGCGTCGTTGTCGAGGGTGCCGGATCCGTTCGTCCACCCCACCCAGGCACCCGTGGAGTAGTTGTACAAGTTGGCGGTGGGGGTGGCTGTCCCGGATGCCTTGCGGACGACGAAGAGGTACCAGGTGTCATTGGCGATGGTGAAGCTGGCACCGAATGTTCGGCTAAGACCACTGAGGGTGATCTGCAGGGCGCTGGCGGAGCTGTATCCGATGCTGGCCCGCTGGTTGGTGTTGACGCCGCCGTTGAAGCTCAGCAGCGCCTGAAAGCCGTCAGTGGTGGAACCGGATCGCTTGAACAGGACGGCGATGGTGAAGGCACCGTTGAAAATGTTGTCAAGGGTGCCTTCATCGAGGACGATGACGCTGCTGGAGAAGACCCGTACCGCCATGGGTCACCTCCGTCAGAGCGTGAAGATGCGGTTGGCTCCGTTGTCCCATGTGACGGTGATGTTGCCACCATTCGGAGTAACGGGGAAACCAGTGGCGGTGTCGATATAGGCGACCAGCCTGGATGTCGCGTCCGAGCCGGTGTGCTGGTAGATGATCAGGGCTTCGGACTGGTCGCCGGTGACCGAGTTGAAGGTGACATCGTCGGCGTCCGCAGTCCCGTTCGTGGCCGTCTTGTTGGCCAGGGCACCAGAGACCGCCACCCGAGCACCGGCCGGGACACTGGTCAGAAACTGGTGGGCCTGACTGAACGTGTAGTCCGCCAGGTCCACCAGGATGACTCGCATGTCCTGACCGGTCCAGTCGAGGTCGCCCTCCAGGAAGGCTTGCCGCCCCAGCTGGTAAAGAACGTTCGCCATTGTCTATCTCCTACGCAACCACGACGGGGGCGGACGTGTAGGCCGGACCGGAGAAGTTCAGCGGGTGATACTTCACCGTGTAGGTGCCGGGGGCGGTGTAGCTGTGCGGAACCGTCGCACCCGAGGTGACCGTCTGGAGAGGGGTCGCGTCGCCCCAGTCGATCACGGCCGGGAGGGTGCCAGTCGGTACGGTCAGTGACACCGCCAGCGGTGCCGAGCCAGCCAGCGGGCTAACCGTCACCGTCGGGGTGACGTCGGTGCAGCCACACGTCACCGTGGGCGGCGGCTGGGTCGTCACCTGCATGTGCCGGTGGTCACCAGATGCGATCGGCACCAGCAGCGGGCTTGGGGTGCCGGTGCTGAGTCGAATCACGTCATAGGGACCAACGCCCCATAGCGAATTCGGCTGCGTCCGGGCCGTGATAACGAAGTTGGCCGCGCCGTTTTCCAGGGTCAGGTCACCGACCATGCCCTCCACCAGCCAGGGTAGAAGGAAGTAGCCGTACTGAACAGTGCCACCGGAACAGTTGTTCGAGCCGCCGATCCGCGTCCACGCCTCGAAAGCGAAGTTCGAATTGTTGACCGAGCCCTGACGGGTGCGGAAACCAACTGCCACCGGCGTGGGTGTCGCATCGTTGAGAACGAGCGGCTCCGCCGTGGCGATGTTGTACAGCTCCGGATCGACCTGGCAGAACGTAATCGTCACGTTGATCCACTTGAGGATCGGCGGTGACGTGTCGGTGATACATGGCTGAGCGTCCGCATTGAGCGTGAAGTAGTCCTGGCGGTCTTCCAGCTCAGCGGTCTGCTCAATGGTGATGATGCCGTTCGACGTCGCCGACGAGCAGGTCGAATCGACCACTTCGCCACAGCTGCCCAGCTTGGTAAGCCGGACAGCCGGGACGCGGAGAACGGGATAGCAGATCGAAGGCATGGATTACTCCTCGTTCTCCGCCTTGGGCTTGTTCTTGGAGCCCGGCGGACGGCCGCGACGCTTGGGTGCGGGCGCCTCCTCGTCTACGACCTCCGCCGGGGCCTGCTCCTCGTCGTCCATGTACTTGTCGTACAGGTCGTCGGGGACGATAAAGGTGACACCATCCGGGCCATCCGCAGTGGTCCGAATGTCGTTAGGGTCGTCAGTCAGCGCCAGGAGCTTCTTGGCCACCTCGCGCGTTTGGCCCTTCTCGGGGACAACGGTTGCCATTAGTTCTCCTATGCCGGATCCAACGTGACCGCAGTGCCCAGTACGGTGCAGTCGATTGTGATGACGTATTCACGCTCGGCGAGCATGAATGCCTGGTTCGTGGTGCGGTTGAACGAAGACGACAGCCGCGAGATGTGCACTTCTGAATCGGGCGTCCGCCAAATGGTCACCTGGCCGGTGATGTACATCCACGACGTACCGGCAGCCGGTGCTGCTCCCACTGGATCGAAGCCGGCGTAGTTGCCGATCGACACCAGCGTGCCGGCGGCAGTACGCCATCTGCCGTTATCCCAGCGCAGTGCGCCACCCTGCTGAAGGCGGGCACCGAGCAGGTGCGGCACATGCAGCGTCCCGGCCAGGCCGTAGGTGTCGTAAAACGCTTCCTCCAGGGCCGCGACGGAAGCCGTCACGCCCTCCGTCGTCGCCGCGACGGTGAACGCGTCCGGGTTGTTGGAAAGGCCCGGCGACTGGCCGAACAGCTGCTGGGAGAAGATGTTCTCCACAATGGCCTGTTCGCCAGCCTTCAGCTTTTCCATTACGAAGGTGCGGGCGCGGGTGTCATCTAGGCCGACCAGCCCACACGTCATACCCGCGTAGACGATGAAAGGCGTACCGACGATGACGTTCGGCGTCTCCGCGAATTCCTTCTCTGGGTCGGAAGGGCCGCATTCCACTTCGAGGCCGGCGGGCAGGCCGCAGACCCCGGTCTCGTATTGGACGCCACCGCCGCGAGCCTCAACCGGCAGCGTGAGGGGACCGGTGGCAACCGTGAACAGGCCGTACCGGTCAACGATCGGAACCGGGTTCGGTACGAAGACCGGGCCGGTGAAGACCGCCATCTGCCCCTCCTCTCAGTTGAAGTCCAGGCCCCCGGGCAGTCGAGGGCCTGGAACCTCGGTCGATTAGGCGCAGGTGCGGGCAGCGGTCGAGCTGGTCTCACCCGACGGGCAGAGCGGCAGGGTGTAGAGGCGGGACAGCGGGCACATCCGCATGACCGCGAACCCGTCCTCCATGAACAGCTGGGTGACCAGGTTCTGGGGGAGCAGGACCGAGTCGTACAGGGAGTCGATGCGGATGACGTCCTGGCGAGCGAGAACCCACGTGCCGGCGGGGAAGATCGGCACGGTGACCTCGTTGGCCAGGGCGGTGATCGGGGTGTCCGCACCGGGGCCAACACCGGCCGCCGAGAAGGCGTCCCGGAAGTCGTAAACCCACTGGGCACGGATACCGCGCATGGCCATCCAGGAGGTGATCATCTCGTCGGAGACGGCCATCTCGGCGACGCCGGTGCGGCGGGACAGGTCCGCCCGAACCTGAGCCTTGGCCCAGAGCGGGAAGATCGCCTCCAGGGAAGCGCCGGTGGCCAGGCGCAACCGGTACCGGATGTCCAGGGCGGCGATCTCCAGCGCGGCCAGGAAGCCAGAGCCGGCGGTGTTGTCGGTCGGGCTCGCCAGCGGCGACAGGTCGATGGCCGCACCGGAGCCGGCCACGATGTCCGCGATGATCTGACGGTTGACGTTGTGCGCCTGGGTGGCGATGGCGCCCCGAACGAAGTCGGCGACGAACTCCGGGTAGGCCCGGTTCTGGAGGATGGCGCCGGTGAGGCAGAGGACCGCGACCTTCAGGCGGTCGTCCACGAACGGCGGGCAGGGGATCTCGACGCAGGTCTTGGCGGTGTCGGCGATGACCTGGGCCTCGGTGAGGATGTTGAAGCCGGTGCCGGTGCCGAAGATGGCGTCGAACTCGATGCCCTGGTTGTGCCGGATGCCACCGCGCCGGGCGACCACCTCGGGGAGGTTGACGAGGCCGTCCGTGGTGACCTGCACGCAGGTGTTGTACAGCGTCTCCGACGGGGCACACCAGCCGTTGGCCGCGACGAGGGAGTTACCCGGCAGGCGGGACTCATTGGCCGCCCATTGGAGCTTGGTGTGAACCAGCTCGTCGCCGTCGGTCTGGTTGATGACCAGCTGCGGGTCCTCGTACTCGCGGTAGATCGTGGCGACGGACTGCCGACCGATGTTCGACTTGCCGCCGTACGCGCGGGTCTTCTGGACGAATGCCTCGGCGACCTGGGTCCACGAGTTCAGCTCGGTGCCGGTCGGGATCTCCGGGACGTCGGCGCCGACTACGATGCGGTGCTCACCGAACGGCCGCTCGGGGGCCTGCTCTACCTCAAGGGTGGCAGTCGTCGTGGTGTGTGGTGCGACGGCAGCGATGTCCACCTGCTTGACCGCGACGGCGGTCGAGGTAGCGGTGGTGCTGGTCGTTGCCGGCTGGGTCTCGATGGTGGCCTCGACGACGGGCTCCTCGACGACCGGTGTCACCTCGGAAGTCGAGGGGGCGAGGGCCTCAAAGCGGGCCGAACGCTCGCGGCGCTTCTCGATCTCGGCGTCGGCGTTCGTGATGAAGCTGAACAGGGCCTCGCCGCGCTCAAGCTGCTCGTCGGTGACGGTCTCCGGGTCGGTGATGGAGGCTCGCAGCGCGGTCAGCTCGTCCTGAGCCACCCGGCGCAGATCCTCCAGGCCCGGCACCGAGAAGACGGTGAGGTCTTCGGGAATGGTGAACATCTGGACCTTCCAGGGTCGAAAAGGGTTTTTCGATCCACAGCAGGCCCACAGCCATCACCGCGCTTGTACCACAAGATACATGAAAGTCGTACTAATGCGGGTGACGTCTTGTCTTGATCTCCCCCGGGGGGCATCCTGGAGGAGTGAGAGTTTCTACGGGAGGGAGAGGGTATGTCTGACGATGCAAGCGTCCAAGGACTACGGGACAGCATCAACGTCGAGTTGGACTACATCGAGAAGATCGAGGCCTGGGCAGCAGAGATCAGCCAGACCTTGGACCAGATCACGCCGTTGCACCAGCTCGTCTTCGCGGCCAGTTCGAGCACCTATCCGGCGGCGATGTCTGCCGGACTGGAGACGATCAAGCACGGCATCGAGGAGGTCTACCAGGGCCTGAACGCCTTCCGCGACGAGGCAACGGTGTACCTCAGGGAGCTGTAGAGGGTCTTGACAACTTCTCCCGTCTGATGCATAGTTGGCTCACAAGTTGGTAGGGGAGAGAGGGGGTAGCGGGTGCTCAGGAGGGTTCAGGCCATCTGGCACAACATGACCCACCAGCACGTCACCCTGGAGAAGGAGGGGGTGGCCACAGTTGATCTGTGCGCCCCCAACCGGGTCTATTTCGGCAGAATCAAGGCCCACCTGACATTTCATGACGAGACGCTGGCTTCGATCACCTTGCCCGATCTCACGCCAGAAAACTCCAAGGTGCTGTTCAAAGCCCGAACCCCTTTGGAGATGCGTCAAATCGCCGTACAGATCATCCGAGGGGAGGTGACAGGCAGATGAGGGTCAAGCTGGTGTACGAGCGCAACACTCGAAACAGCAACCTGTACACAGCCAAGGATTACGGAGGCGTCCTGGTGAACGTCTACGTTCCCAAGCAGCCCCGACCGGTCTCCGACTTCCAGATCGAGATCCCGGACGAGGTGATCAACGGGAAACCGTCGAAGTGAGAATCTCGTCGGCGATCCTGGGGGCGTTTGCGCTCGTTGTCGTCGCGGCGGTGTGTTTCGCTGGAGCGGCGGTGTACGGGGGTTGGCAGATCTGACCCGGGAGGGGTAGGGTACAAACGAACAGAGCGGAGTGGCGCAGTCGGTAGCGCGCGGGGCTCATAACCCCGAGGTCACCGGTTCAAGTCCGGTCTCCGCCACGGCGTGGGGTGTGTCATTCCAACGTATCCCTGCCGCCAGTACCGCCCCGATCGATGAGCCGGGGCGGTACTGGGCAACTGTGCACCATGTGGTCTGGATGCCGGACCGGAGGAGACGGAATCGTTTGACCGGGAGCACCGGTTGGTGATTCGCCGCCTGGCCGGAGAAGAGATCGACGCGGGCGAGGCCGCTGCCGTTGCTCGCGAGAAGGAGAACTGATCATGTCTGGCGGCGGCGTGCTGGTTGACCACCCGTGCCCTGAGTGCGGGTTCGATGGCCCACATCCGGTCCTGGGTACCGACTGCGACTGGGTACTCGTTGAGTGCGGCTCGTGCGTCAGCGAGTTCTCGACGCCTATCCCGCCCGCATCCTTACCGCCGGGCGATGCGGGTGTGGCTTCTGCTGTGGCCCGCGAACAGACCAACGACGAGGAGAACTGATCCATGACCGACCAGCAGATCGCAGAGATGACCGAGGCCGACCTGACCGAGTTCGCCCGCCGTCACTTCGCCGAGCACCCGGACGACATTGCCCGGGACGTGTTCAAGGCGATCCGGGACAGCGGCTACACCGGGATCCTGCAGGGCTTCCAAGTCCACGAGGGTAGATTGTCAGGCTCCTCCGGTCCATCCAACATAAAGGGAAGGTAATGCGGGGAGACAGTTACAACTGCGGTCCGAGCTGCGACAACTCGGGTGGCCGACGTAGGTCGGTGAGCAAGTACACCGAGATCAAGCCGGGCATGAAGAAGCCGTAGGTACGACCACTAAAACTTCTCTCCCCAGAGAAGGGGAAACCCCCGGCAGGGTTGACCGCACAGGTCCCCGTCGGGGGTTTCTCTATTCATGTGTATGGCATTCACAGATACATGGGGCGGCGCAAAACTTACATGTCGCCGGTATCTTCCGCTCGCCATCTACGCGGGTCACGGATTGGCAGTATTCGTGTTCGCCGTGCAGGCAGGCGGTTGACAGGTAGATGTGCGGCTCCCCATCAACCTTCGTTATCACGCCGCGCCGGCCGGCTCGACAATCATCCAGGCGACGACCGAGGTGTCAGCCGCCGCCGTGGAAATTGTAAAGCTCGTGCCCGGTACGCGGGCCGAGACGCGGAGCGGGGAACCCGGCGTACCACCCGGCGTCTGGACCGTGAGGAAGATCCGGCTGTTCGCTGTGACATTGGTGTTGTTGACGGTGACCGCGCCGTTCACCAACGTGGCCACGCCCATGAATTCGTTGGCGCCCTCTTCGAGCTGAAGGCCACCACCTACCCGAGCCCCACCGGCGATGCCGACGGACTCGCCATCGCGGATCGTAAGAGCGCCCATCGGCCTCTAACCTCTCTGTCTACTTGCGACGGTAGGATCCGCCGCCTGCTTTTGTGATTTCCGTACGAGCAGCCATTTCGCTGCTCACTTCCTTTTTGCTTTTGTCGGGCAAGGTGACGATGTATGTTTCACCGGCCTTTGACCCGTTGCAGGCGCAACCCATCTCTACTCCTCACCAAGTAGCGACTTCACTCGAATCCGCTTGTTGCGTTGGGCAAGCGTCTGGAGGGTCTGGTCGAGTTTCTTCAGCCGGTCAATCTTGCTCAGCTCAAGGTGATGTTCGGGTGTCGCGTTGTCCCCATCACCCGTGGCGACGACGATGCCGGCGGCCAGGAGGGTCTCGTCGATTTCCAGGTCGTCGGCCGAGGCTCGAAGGACCGGATAGCCGGGACTATTGACGGCAAGGGCGGCCACAAGTTCGAGATTGCCGTTGATACGTCGCCAGTCCCCGGACAGTGGGGATCGGCGCAGTTCAGCGATTCGCTCGTCGCTAAGACCGGCCACTGTCGCACCGGCAACCCAAATGCCGTGCTTGTCCTCGCCGCACGTAACAACTGCGACGGCCGCGCAGCTATTGTCGTAATGCTCAGCGGCCGGAACGTATCCCAGCTGTGGATCGGCATGCCCGCCTCCCAAGGTGATCTTGCCTACCGGGATGGTCTGCCCGGAGTCAAGTAGGAGGCTACCGACCTTGAAGTGCTTGTATCCGGCATTACTGCGCGGGGCGATGATGCAGCGATTGCCGATGCCGGTGTGGCACACGTTCCAGGCCGCCAGGTGGCCGTAGACGCGGCCGTCTTCCTCGACGGTCAGTGGGGTAGGCCCGGACAACTTCGGGTCCGTGAACCAGCTTGCAGGGGGGCGGAGGGGGGCGGCAGCTGCCTGCTGGGAGTCGCCGCTGGACGTCCAGTTGTCCGGGATCTCATCGGCCAGGCCGAGGGCACGTGCTCGCTTCATGATGTGCGCTCGAATCTTGTCGTGGGGTGCGTTGCCCCGACCTACCGCGCGGATGGCCTTGCGGAGGTCTTCCGCGCCATGGTGATCGGCGTCCCGGATCGGGTATGAACCATCTGGCAAGGCCCAACCCTTGCTGGCGGCCTGGCGTCGGGCTGCCTGGTTCAGCTTCCCGGCGTCAGGCTCGTCCATGTTCGGCTCACCACCCTGGTCATCGAAGCCCTCCGAAGCGCGAACCTCGTCGGGCGTCAGTAGCGGCAGCTCGATTGCCGCCTCCGCCTTCTTGGTCGTGGAGATCGGCTCGCCGTGCTGATCCCGGCCGCCACGCAGCCACGGCGGCTTCACCCGGGGATCGCTCCACGACTCCTGGAACACCGCGTAGATCTCGGTGATGACGTCGCGGAGGCGATCCTTCTCCTGATCGGAGATGTTCGGCAGGCCGCCGTGTGCACCGGACAGCAGCGCCGCCGCCGCGTAGACCGCGTGCGGCATGAGGATCAGCTTGCCGTCGACAACATCGGCGATCGGCAGACGGTACGAGTCCCGGCTGGTCGGCTCGCCCTTGTCGTCGACATACAGGAAAGCGGTCCGGAACTTCGCCGGCTGCCCACCGGACCATTCGACCAGACGGCCGATGGCGTCGTCGGCGTTCCAGTCCTGGTCACGGGGGCCGAGTGGCATGCGCTTCCAGGCGGTCGAATTGACCGCGAAGGCGATGTTGATACCGGCCGCCGTCAGCGAATCGAACATATCAAAATCGTCGACAAGGATTTCCACTTCAGCGAAGGCCGGAAAGGAGACCAGGGTGAAACCCATGACCTGGCCCTTGGTGAAGCGGACCGCACTTTCCCCGCTCATGCTGGGATGCGGGACGATTTCGTAGGTGACGTCGGAGACATCAACGCTGGGGCCGATCACGCCTTCCTTGAGTAGGTAGACGGCCCGGGTGACCTCGGGGACGATACGTGGATCGAGGAATCGACCCTCTCCCCACCAGCCATCGTCCTGAAGGTAGGCCCGTTCCAGCTTGCCGACGGTGACGCTCTGGGCGTGCCCCGAAGAGGTCTGGATTTGGAAGTTCGCCGGCCGGGGCAGCTTGCGGAAGCTGAGACTGTTAGCGGCGAACATGCGCCGGTCACCAGTCGGCTTCTCGATCGGGGCGAGCAGGCCTCGATAGCGGATGCCACCGGCTGGGTTCATCGCGGCGTTCAGGGCCGCAAGCCCCGCCCACTCCTCGTCGGTGATGTCAAATACTTCGACATCCGAGGTGGACTCAACCTTCTTCTCAGCAGGCCATTCACCAGTAGCTTCATGGTGAAGCTCGGCGCATAGACCCTTCGGGTCGCGAACCTTGCCGGTGAGATGACGTACACAACGGTTAAATGAGCCATCAGTCCCCCAGCGAATCTTGGCGGCACCCTCGCCCCGAGTCCAGTAATTGACCAGGGTTCGGGTCGACTCTTGGCTCTTGTCGATCGCCATCAGTCCGTCACCACCAATGCACACCTACACCAGATGACCTGCTCGGGAGGCCCGGTTGGGTCTCCAGGGAATTGTAGGGGCCAACCCCCTACATTGAATGGCTGTCGGAGGGGTTGCAGTTGTCCGTCTGCGTGTCGGTGGTCTGGTCGGGTTCGCTGGTCATTCGTAGCGAGCCATCGCTTTCGTAGTCCAATCCCAGCCATTGACTCGGACTGGAGGCCGGCTGCGTACGCCCCAGCGTTGTTCGCTCGGTTCGCTTCCGTGACGGCAATGGTCCGGGCACGTTCGGGCCACCTTTCTGAGTTGGTCATCGACAACACCGCCTCGATGCGGGCGGCGAGCTGGTCAGGATCGTCGCCGTCATTCACACCGTCGTTAATCTCGGCGAAGATGAGGTGGTAGACCTCGTCCGGGATCCGGACTAGAAGGTTCTGCGTGAGGGCAAGTTGTGCCTGGATGAACGAGTCGGTCGATATGAACGGGACATCCAGACCGAGCCGTTCAACGACTTCTTGCCAACCCTCTTCGGAAATCTGCTCAAGATCGTCGCTAACCAGGCGATCGACCTGACCATTCCACCACGGCGCGACTTCATAGACCCCTGCCGGATCTGGAGACAATCTGAATCGTCGGTAGGCGCCCAGGACCGCATCGATGACGCGTTGGAGGAATTCACCAAGGATTCGGATGACCTGGGTGAATAGCCTCTGTTCCTGGCGCATCGTCACAGGGCGCCCACCTCACATAGGTAGGCCTTGAGGAACTCTCGGGAGTGCGGCAGAGAACGCAACAGCAAGGTGGTGCAGTAGTTGTCGAGGACTGTTTCAATCTTCGGCTGCGCATGGAAGCGAAGCCCCTCGGCAAGGGATGGCAGTTCGTCCCAGGCGCCGAGGAGCAGCTTCTCGGAGTGTTCGTAGTCCTTGACCTTGATCTTGGTGTGGAGTTCGTGCTTGGGTACGTGCTTCCATTGCTCGACGTGGGCACGAGTTAGCAGCCGAGCCCCGGCCACCTGGAGAGCGCGGCGAACTACCGCATCGGCAAGGACCAACTCGGCCGACGGCGCCTCGACGTACTCCAGGCCGGCGATCAGTCCATTGGACGTACCGCCCTGCCGTTGGGGACGGGTATTACGCGGAAGGTCAGGGGAATTCTGACCAGGCTCGCTACTATCGACAGCACGCTCTGGGGCCGGTGGAGGGGCTGGCCCCGGGGCGTTGGGGTCACCTTCAGCACCCGGCGGCAACGCGAGCGGGTCGACTTCTTCGATCTCGATGCCGATGGCTTCCCGGATGGCGACGTTTTGGAACAGCGTCGGGTCACGCAGGAGCAATTCCTTGATGAACCGGGTGTTCTCTTCCTCTTGTGAGGGGGCGTCGATCGACTCTTTGTAGTCACCGGCGCGACGTACCGCCTCGGCGGAGACGATGCCTCGCTCGAAGAGGTTAAGGGTGTCTTGGAGCCGGTTCGGCCGGACAGTCAGGGGTGCGGTGTCGAACCAGAGGCAGTACCGGTCGGGATCCTTGTCGAGGGCCTTCAGGGCCGGCTTCAGGTAGGCGTCGGTGAGGCCGTCACAGATCCGGGTCATCAACGGTTCGATGTGGATCTTGACCGCCGACTCTTCCACATGCCAAGCATTGAAGTGGTTGGTCTCACCGGTGCCGGAGAGCACCTCCGGCGGCATGTCCATTGCCAGAGCCAGACGCCGAATGGCTTCATCGCGAAGCTCCCGTGCGTGCTCGGACATCACCGACTCGAACGTAATCGGCTTGTCCGGCATATTCGCCAGGTCTTCAGCTGGCATCTCCACCAGGATCGGCACCACGCCGGCCGCCGAGCCCTCACCGGACAGGGATGCCTTGGCGGCCTCAGCCAGCTCCACCATTAGGTCACCGGCGTCACCCGTAGTGCCATCAGCACGCGGGAACCGCAGGCCGGCCGGGATCGGCAGGATGCCAGCACCGATCAGCCGGGAGTCGATCTGACTGAACACGTACCGGGTGAGCCGCTCCAGCTCCAGGAGGATGGGCGTCGCGGCCCGAGTAGGACTGTCAGCCAGGTCCATCATGCGGGGGTGCGGCGTCCACAACCGGATGACGATGTCACGGCCTGGATTGATGTCCAGCCAGTCAGCCCGACCCCTCTTCAGCTGAAGACGGTCGCCGACGCGCTTCAGCTCAGATGGGGCGACGACGAGCCACTTGTCGCGGCTGCCCTGGTTGGCCTCGGTGTTCTTGGCCAGACCGATCAGGTAGCACTCGCCGGCCACGGTGAGGGCGATACCGATGGCCCGGAGAGCTTCCGCCTTGCTGGCCGGCCCACCGAACAAGGTGTCCGAGATGGCTTCGATTTCATCGTCGTCTTCGACTTCACCACCGACGCGGCCAAGTTCGTCGACTTCAGCGACGTAGATCCGCACTCGTGAGCAGGCGGAGCCGACCCAGCCGGCCGCGAAGTGGAGTTCACCGATGCAGTCGTAGAGCCGCCAGGCCTCGATCTGCCACGTCTCGTCCCGTAGTCGGTAGTACCGCCAGGAAGAATCGTTGAGCTTTACCTGAGCGGCAGAGGCGATAAGGGAGTTGGCCACCTCGGGGATGACCGCCAACTCTTTCGTCCTACGGAAGGCCATCGATCACTCGTCCTTCTTCACCGTGACCGTTGGCTCGAATGTCAGCAAGCTGCTCGCCAGCTGTGCAACAGCCAGGAAAACAAGGATCGCTAACCAGATCTGGCTGTCCCACAGGAACGTTACTGCCGTCATCCCGGCAGACACCCATATGCCCATGCACCAGGGGCAGCTCACCAGGTAGAAGAACCATCCGTCCTCCCCGGACTTCCGCAATACCCACTGTCGAATAGGCAGACTGATCTTATCGTCCACAATAAGCCTGGTCACACGCGCGACAGCGAACATTAGGACGATGAGTGTCAACGGGTCGGGCATGGCCATATCGTAGGCCCCCTCTCCCCTAGTAAGCGCCGTTTCCGGCAGTCGGCAGCCAAACCTTGCGGGCGGAGAGGATTCGAGCGGCTCGCTTTTCCCCATCCATGAGGTGTCGAACGGCATGGACCATGGCGTCCAGACGGTCCGGCGACTCCTTCGAATTGACCGGATCCCACTGGATCATCTGGGCTTCGAGCTTCTCGAACTTGCCGATATGGTGCACCCGACCCTGCTCGTATCGGTTACCAACCGGCTCAGCACGTAGCTGCTTACCCTGGTTCGCATGGATTTCTGCCATAGGTGGCTTGTGGTTGCCGGCCGGGAAGACTCCGCGCTTTTGCAGTTCACGGTAGGCATCGGTGAAGACCTGCCGCATCCAAGCCTTACCGAGGTTGTCCTCGTAGACGAGCGAATCGCACTGGTACCGGTCAAAGACAGCCCAAGCATGGAGGGCGGCTTCTCGACCGACGAGCCTCGTCGACTCATCGGCCACGATATAGACGTGGTCCCGGTGGTCCCGGGACGCGACTACGACGCCCATTTCGTCTGTGGCCCAGCGACTGCTGTTTTCCTCGTCGCCGGAGCTGAGCGTGGGGTCCACGCCCACCGTTCGGTGAGTTACGACTTCGGGGCCGATCTTTACACGGTTACCTTCGATGTCCGCCCATTTGAAGAGGACGCCATCGAGAGCTTCGAGCATCTCCCCGTAGAGTTCCTGACGACCGATGGAGGTGCCTTCGTACCGTAGCTTCAGCTCCTGAAGCACATGCGAGGACAGGTTGGCGGCGTTGTCGAACGTGCTGCCCCGCACGATGGAGACGGACCCATCGCGGCGTTCCAGCCACTCCATGAGCAAGTCGATCGGCTTGGGCGTGGTGGTGACGAAGGCACGCGGATGATCGCCGATGAGGTCGGCACGTAGGGACGGCATGATGCCTTCCACCCACGACGCTTTCGGATACTGCCACTTGGCGATCTCGTCGAGCCACGCGTCGGCGGCGTTGTAGCCACGGCCGACGTCGGGGCTGTCGGCCCCGCCGAAGTAGATGACGGCGTCGAGACTGCCCGGAGCGATGACGATCTTCGGCTTGGGGTTGCGGATGTACTTGTACTTGATGCCTCGCCGATCGAGGACGCGGAGGATGCCGGACGGCCCTTCGACGCAGATGGACCTGGCGTCGGAGAGGGTTTCGCCGATGACCAAGCGTTCGGTGGGCGCACCAGACCGGTCGCGGGGGTACTTGAGTGTGCGGTCGACGATCCACTCCGCGCCGGCTCGGGACTTCCCCCAGCCACGCCCGGATAGAACGAGGTGTACGAGCCAGTCGCCGGGTGGGGGGATCTGCTCGGGGCGGGCGGTCCACCACCACTCTCCCCGGACGATCTCGTCCAGGATGTCCTTTTCTTGGCGCATGAGCCATTCGCGACGCTGGTCCGGAGGGAGGCATGCCACCCTCTGTGCCAGTGAAAGACTCATAAAGTGATCATATGTGACCCCCTCCCGTCGAGCTTGACGACACGGGAGGGGAGGGGTCTAAGATCTCCGTATGCGCTTCGCCTGGAGTACACCCAAACGACCGTCCTGGCGAATGATGCGATATGCGGTAGGGCGGTGGGGAATTCTGGATTCGATCATGCATGGCCTCGGTATCCGTGGCCGCCTCATGAATAAGGTGTGCGACCGCTACGACAAGGAGTTGGGCGCATGAGCCTGGAGGCACAAATGGTCCAGGTAATGGAGGAAGGTGTTCGACAGATCGCCTCGGCCTTAGTCCCCATGCATGTTGGTGAACTGCGCCAATCGTTCACGGCGGCAAGTGGGTGGTGCGCTCCCCTTGATCCTGACGAACAGCGTCGACTACGCCGTGAGCGCAATGCCCATCGGAAACGTGAAGCACAGTATCTCCGCGAGAAAGAAATCCAGTGGGGGATGCGTCTAGCGTGCGGGTGCACCAAGGACATATTGGAAACCGGCTGGCATGAGACCGGTTGCGAGATTGTGGGGGAACACCTATGTCGCCCGGTGACGAGGCAGCGGCCGGCCGCACGGCAATCGCCAACGGTCGTATACGCAGCCTGAAGGAGCAGTTCAACCTGTCCTGGCCGGTGATGGCCAGCCTGATCGGGGTCGACGCCGCCTCGTTGAAGATGTGGGTGGACGGCACGCGGGAACCGTCCCATGCGTCAGCGCGGAAGATCGGCGCATGGATGATCGAGGTCCAGCGGTCGTCGAAGGAGTTGAACGGCGCGCCGGCACCCGAGGAGCTGGTGTCCCTGTCGATGGCTGCCCAGTACCTCGGGATGAGCTACGCGACCGTCCTCGAAAAGTGTCAGGCACGCGAGCTAACGTGCGTGGATCTGGGCGCCTTAGGCGTCTACATCCTCAAATCAGACATTCCGAACTTGGAGACGTTGTGACCGGCGACCCGTGGTCCATTCCAATGGTGGGCTTGCCCTCCGAGGACGACGGTTCGTGCAAGTTCGCCCCGACCCCATCGGATCCGACGTGTAGCAAGCCGGCGGTGATCCACATTCTGGGGCGGGCGAAAGGTTGGGGGAACGTCTCCCTAGCCACCTGCGTCGAGCATGCTGGCATCGCCTTCCTGGCTGTTGACATCTCTCGTATGCACTCATACTCACCGAACTGTTGCCCTGGAGTACGCGATGAAAAGCAAGCCGGCTGAGCTGGAGCGTTGCCAGCACTCCCTGCGTGATCATGTCGTTGATCCCGGCTCAGGGGATTCGGTGTACTTCAACCGGCCATGCATCCTCGTCTTCCACACCCAGGAAGATTCCAAGGGGCGCCCGGTTCATCAGGACGAGCGGGGTCGAACTTGGTCTTGACTCACGCGGAGCTTAAGTCAAAGTACGTCCAGCTGAGGGGGGACCGTGGGGGAGTTGTGCCGGGATTGTGGGGGTCGGATGGACCCCCTGATCAAGGATCAGGACTACCACATCACGTGCGGCCCCCGGAAGATGGAGGACGCGGTCAAGCATCGGATCAAGGAAGTGATTCGGTGGGCCGACAGCCAATCGGAACGCTCGTTACAGATGGGCCTCGGCCCTTCCGAGCTGGGCGAAGAGTGCGAGAGGTATCTGGCCTATCGCATTGCGGGTGTGGTTGGCCAAAACAAGTACATGGATCCATGGAAGGCCATCGTCGGTACGGCTATCCACAAGTGGCTTGAGGATGCGGTTAACCAGTATCAGCAGGCGCATGGCATCCATGAATTCGTCACTGAAGCAGTGGTTCCCATCGATGACCTGGTCACAGGCCATTCGGATCTGTTTTGGCGGAACTGCGTCTGGGACTACAAGTCAAAAGGGAAGGACAAGCTCAAGCAATTCCGGGCCAACGGCCCGACCGACAAAGAGGTCGATCAGATCCAGCTCTACGGGCTCGGCCAGGAACGGCTGGGTAGGAAGGTGGAATATGTCGGAATCATCGCCCTACCTCGGGACGGCTGGCTTGAGGACATTAGCGTCTGGGCAGATAAGTATGACCGCCGATATGCGCAGTCTGTTCTGGAAAGACCTTATCGAATCGCTGGAGGACTCCTTCAGCAATCCGAGATCAACTGGGAGTCAGTTCCGGCTCACCCTTCAAAGCTCTGCGGCTTCTGTCCGTTCTATCGAAGTGGTGGACCCGCTGATAGCACAGGTTGTCCTGGAGATACCCGAAGTGCGCTGGATAGAGCTTCGGAAGGATTGATCGTCCCCAAGGGGGAAGTGTGACAACGGCATACAGCAAGGCACAAGAAGACCCTCACTGGCGAGCGATCATAACCAAATACTTGGCAGTGGATCCGGACGACCTGACGTCGGCTCAAGAGGCTAAGAAACAGAGGATTGAATATATCGATCAAATGTATGAGATAGAACGACAATATGAACTTAAAGAAGAAAAATGGCAGTAGGTGATGTTCATGACGTGAACGGATACGTATTCCAGGAGACCTTGCATGGTCCCAACGTCGAACACAAGTGCATCGATTGTGGCGGCCGAGCCTACGGTGTCCCCGATCGAACTGATCATCGATGCCAGCCTTGTACTCAAATCTTCCACGGGGCGAAGACGCCAACTCAACGAGTCCTTGGCGAAGGCAAGAAGACGCCACGACTCGGACCAGGACTAGCCGAAGCAAGGGCAAGAGAAGAATCAGATGCCAACCTTTAGTTTCGTCATACGCTGCGACGACAATGGCCACGAAGACAGACTGATCACCATCGAAGCCAATGATCCACAAAAAGCACTCGACCTGCTGATGATCGATCTAAAACAACTTATCCGCGACTACGACGCCAATCCAAATGTTTTCGAGGACTAGCCATGACTGACGGCAACGAATTCCTGATGCGGGGGGGTACCCCCTCAGTAAAGTTCCCCGTGCTCGGCTCGACCATCATCGGCGCGGTGACGAAGCCGATCAAGGTCACCGAGGTTCGGGATCCGGCCACGAAGGAGGTGAAGCGCTGGCCGAACGGCGACCCGAAGATGCAGGTCATCATCGAGCTTCAGACCGAGCTTCGGGAGAGCGACGACGACAACGGCGAGCGCACCCTGTGGGCGAAGGGGCAGATGCAGAACGCCATCCGGGACGCGGTCCGCGAGGCAGGAGCGAAGGGGATTCTGCCGGGCGGTGTGCTCCAGGTGACGTGGTCGTCGGAGAAGAAGAGTTCGTCCGGGCTCCAGCCGCAGAAGATCTACTCGGCCAACTACTGGCCGCCGGAGCAGGTACCCCAGACAGTTCCCGCCGCCTCGGCGTGGGAAGAATCTGGGGCACCTCAATCCATGCCTGCCGAGCCCATGCGTACCCCACCCAGTCCAGCGATGCCCCAGAGCGCCTCGCCCCACCTGGCCGAACCCATGCGGACGCAACAGTATCAACCGCAGGCGGTCATGGGGGCTCGCCCAGTATCGACGCCGCCGGCCCAGGCCGGCCCGCCACAGTCCTTCTTGGACAAGTTGCGGCAGACCACTGCGAATCAACAGGCTTATCATGACCAGCGTCAGCGTGGTCCGCAGGGCCAGCCGCAGGATGAGGAGCCACCGTTCTAATGGATCTTGTAGAGGTGGGATACATGATGAACGGGGGCTTCGCGAAGAAGATCCTCGTTGGCCAGATACTTGACGTACAGATCCTGGCGGATGGCCGGGGAGCTGTCCACTTTGTTCGCGGTGAGGGCACTAAGGACTTCATTGTCCGGGATTGTGCATACATCGAGTGGAAGTGCACCGACGAGGAATGAAGTAGCCACCAGGTACGTTGGAGGGCGTGACACCCGAGGGAGGGGGTTACGCCCTCCGCTCGTTTCCACGGGGAAAGGAGACTAGTGAAGATCAGGAAAGCCGTCACGCTTCTCATCACTCTTGGCGTGGCCGCCACTGCTGTGGCCGTCGCCGGATTGGCCACCGCAGCCGACGCCAAGCCGAGGCCTGGACCGACGATCACCACCAAGTACTACCGGTCGCTAACCCCGCCGCCGGTGGTCATCGACGCGACACCGGAGGCCGCCGGGGCGGCCGTGTACGCCATCAACCTCTGGAACGCGTACACCAGCACAGACATCCTCTGTGCGGCCGACAACGACGGCAACTGCGCCCACATCACCTGCCCCGACATGAACAACTGCCTGGTGCTGCGGATGGGCTCTCTGGGGTTGACCGGCCCGGACGCCACCCTGCGCTCCTTCGGTCCCCGCAAGGCATTGATCACCATCAACCGGGACGGCCCGTTGTTCCGGGACGGCTGGGGCAACTACACCCCCTGGCAGCGCGGCATGATGCTGTCCTACTGGGTAGGCCGGTTCATCGGCTTGCCTACCAACACCACACACTGCCTGTCCGCCATGGACGTCAACTTCTGGCAGTGTCCCCCCAAGAGGCCTGACGAGCCCTACCTGACGTCGGCCGAAGCGTCCCAGGCAGCCGCCTGGTGATGTCCATATCCACGGAAAGGATCTCTATGAGAAAGCTCCTCGCGGTGCTCGTCGGCGTGCTGGCGCTGACCGCCACCATCTGTAGCGCGCCGGCACGTGGCGCCACGCCAACCCCGAACAAGGTATGCCCGGACTGGAAGCTGCGGTCCATTGTCACCGCCTGGCAGGAGCCGGCCGAGGGCTCGAAGGTGGTCTCGGCGAGCAAGGTGGTGCTCACCAAGCCGACCGGCGGTGGCACCGAGTTCGCCACCTACGACGCCGGCCTCACCTTCGACTCGCCGGTGACGATCACGGTGTTCTACTCACTCGACGAGGACGCCGATTACGCCGCCGGAGCGGTCCGCCTGTTCTACTACGAAGAGGCGAACGCGGACACCCTGACCACGGCACCCAAGGCGTCCGACGCGGCCATGAGCGACGTCGGCGTGCTCACCCTGACCGGGGTGACGAAGGTCGGCACGCTGGGCCTGGTGTACGACGCCAGCAACACGGCCGCCGGCAAGGTGACCTTCACTGACCTGAAGGTGGGCGGCAAGTCGGTCAAGTTCACCGACGTGTGCAGTACCCCTTCACCGTCCCCGTCGGTCTCCGCCTCGGCGTCGCCGTCGCCCAGCCCGTCCGCCTCGACGACGAGCGCAGCTCCGGCGCCTTCGGTGTCGACGTCACCCGCCTCGTCCAGTGGCGGCCTGCCGGTGACTGGCACGCCAATCTGGCTGGCCTTCGTTGTGGGCGCCGTGTTCGTCGTGCTCGGCGCGGCAGGCGTGCTGGTGGCGCGTCGCCGCCGTGAGCGGTTCGAGGCATGACGTACGAGCGGCTGTACGAGGCCGCCGTTGATTGCGCCCGAGAGGCGAGGGTCATGGCGACCCGGGGCAGCACGGACATGGCGACGGCTTGGAGCCGGGCCGGTGAGCTGTTCCTGAAGCTGGCCGAGCACAAGATGGGCGTGGACATGATGAAGCCCAAGCCGCCGCCCCCACCGCCTGGACGTCCAGCACCTCGCGACACGCTGGACTACTGAACTGTGACATAGACAAGGCCCCCTTGACTGCGGGTGAGTAACGCAGCTAGGGGGCCTTGTTGTATCCACGGGGAGGATACGAACACCCGACAGCCGTAGCGGGGTTGCCCTCACCGTACCCGAACGCCCGCCGGATCATGTAGAGTCCGGGGACATCGGTTGCCTGGCAACAGAAAAGGCCCCCACCCCTCGGGAGCCTGATCTGAGGTACCAGCCCGCCGAGAATTGTTAGCGCAATTCTGGGGGATGTCTGCATGATAGTTGAGGGCTCGGCCATCCACAATCTTGACCTTCAGTGTGTCCAGGACTGGCTTTATACCCTGTATGGGGGCACGGATGGCTATCTGTCCATTGTGTCCACTTCCAGCTGGGCAGGTCGTAGCTTCGATGGAAGTACGAAGACCTGGAACACTGACGCCACTAGTTACATCAAGAGCCTCGATGCTGCTGGCGCAAAAGGCATCTACGCCCGTGCGACCACGCTGAAGAACCCGCCCGTTGAGGGCCGTGGCGGCGACGAGGACAGCTTTTTCCTGCCCGGCCTATGGGCGGACATGGACGTCGCCGGTCCGGGCCACAAGACGACCAAGCCGCTTCCCCAGACCTTCGATGACTGCAAAAAGATCTTGCACGAGTCCGGTCTGCCCGTCCCCACCCTCTGGGTGTCGTCGGGGGGCGGCTTCTACCCGTGGTGGCTGCTGGAGCGGCCGTGGCGGATTGATGACCGGTTCAGCCGGACGACCGCGTACGAGGTGTCCCGGCTGTGGCACGACGCCATCGCGGCGGGAGCTGAACGGCTCGGCTTCCACTACGGCCCCCTGCCCGACCTGTCTCGGGTACTGCGGATCCCCGGCACGGTCAACCGGAAGGTCGACGGTGACCCCCGCCTCTGCTACGTCGTGGATGGCGAGGGCAGCGGGGAGCGACTGAGCCTAGACGAGCTGGCTGCCTCGGCGGACATCGCCAAGCAGATCATGGACGAGCTGGCTCCTCAGCCCGTTCTCCCCCCCCAGGAGACTCGGCCGCCACTTAGTGGCCAAGCCGTCGGGGACCGGCCTGGCGACGCCCTCGCGGCGAAGATGAGCTGGGCGGAGATCTTGGAGCCGGCCGGCTACCGGCTGTCCCACCGGCGGGGCGTCGAGGAGTACTGGGTACGGCCAGGCAAGGACCCTCGCGACGGCCATTCGGTGACGACAAACTACGCCGGCTCGGACCTGATGTGGGTGTTCTCCACCGAGTGTGAAGGCTTCAACTCCGACACGTCGTACTCGAAGTTCGCCGCCTGGTCCGTCTTGAACGGGTACGGTCTGGACTTCCGGGCAGCAGCGACCGCTTTGAGTGGCGGCGAGCGATTCGAACGAGCCAGTGAGGTAATCAAGGGAATCCTGGGTGAGGATTACGAGGCGCCAGGGCCACCCCCCTCCAGTAACGAGGACCCGGTACAACCGCCACCTCGGCGCAACTACACCCACGATGACATCGGGAATGCCGAACGCATCCGTGACCATTTCGGCGCCCACTACCGCTATGTGAAGTCGTATGGCGAGTGGATGCATTGGGATGGCAAGGTCTGGATTCGAGACGAAAACTCCCGTATCCAATACGCTGCCCAGATCTCGACCGAGATCATGATGGACCAAGCGGCCGATATGGACCGCGAGGCCGGCGACGATGAAGAGAAGAAGGAAGCCGTTAAGGCTTTCAAGAAGCACATCAAGACCTCACGGTCTACCCAGCGCATCCTTGGCGCGGTGTCTCGTCTCGCACCCATGCCAGGCATGTCGGCCCGGCCTCAGGACTTTGACCGAAGTGGACAGTACATAACAGTCCACAATGGAGTCATTGACCTGAACACGATGGAATTCTCCAAGCACGACCCGAAGCGGCTGCTTACACGACTTTTCAATGCCAACTTCAATCCCGATGCCCAGTGTCCACGTTGGATCAAGTTCCTCGAAGAGGTCCTTCCTGACCCGAATGTCCGCGCATACGTCAAGCGGGCAATGGGATACACCTTATTTGGCAAGGCCGACCGCCGTGCCATCTTTCTGCTTCATGGCGAATCGGGCACGGGCAAGAGCCAGTTCGTCGAGGCTCTCGCGACAGTCTTCGGTGACTTCGCTACCACGGCGGCGGCGGCGACGTTCCGTAAGAAGCGTGGCGAAGGTGGCGCAACGAACGACCTTCACGACCTTAAGGGCAAGCGACTAATCAGCTCGTCGGAGACATCGGAGACGTCGGAGCTTGACGAAGAGTTGATCAAGAGATTGACGGGTCGGGACCGAATCACCAGTCGGGACCTCTACGAAAAGAACACGAGCTGGATTCCTGAGGGAGCGATCTGGCTCACCACGAACTTCCTCCCTCGACTCAACTCGGATGACAACGCCATTTGGTTACGCACCAAGCCGATCGAGTTCAGTCAGGTGTATGTGAACACCGAGAATGACGTCCCCAACATCGGTGTGACGATCGCCGAGGAAGAAGCGGACGGCATTCTCAATTGGCTACTAGAGGGCGTACGTGAGTATCTCGCACTGGGCCTGGATGAGCCTGAGGCGGTCAAGCAAGGGAGTATCAACCACCGACGAGAGTCGGACGATGTTGTCCAGTTCCTGGAGGAGCGTCTCGCTGAAGGCGTCCTGCTAAGAACGGAGGGTGAGCGCCTCCGTGTGCAAACGCTCTACCAGCTGTATCGGACTTGGTGCACCAACAATCAGGTCAAGTATTCGCTCACCGAGAAACGCTTCAATAAGCGATGTATGTCTATCGGGCTGAAGAAAGAAAAGATTGGTAGCTATTTCTTCTGGTTAGACCTAAGTGTCAATCCAGCCAATGGACTACTGGGGACCATAACCTAGGGCGGTCATGGTCCCCATAGAGCCCGTCACAGAGCGCGAACGTAGGCACCAAGATCGCCCATGATCTTGTTGGTGCCGGTAATCAGATCGCTCAACAGTTTGACGTGTGTTTCCAGTTGTCCAGGAATGCTTGAGATTGCCTCTTGGGAGCTGTCGCCGAGATTGTTTGCGATCCCGGCGGCAAGTTCCTCAACGTAAGCTCGCTGCTGATACAGCGCTTCCCGATATTGCCTGAGGTCGTATCGATGGGCCAGTACAGTCTCACGTAGCAGCTGTGTGGTGGTCATAGCTCCCTCATGTACTGCGTGAGTTAGAGACCTTCGGCGTACGCCTGAAGGGCGTGGGCGGCCAGGCCGAGCTTGCCGGCACCTTCCTCCACGTCGGTGTAAACCTCGCTGATCACCGTCAGAGCGTCGATGATGTCTTGGCGGCTGGTGCCCTCGAAGACTTGAGCGCACTGAATGTGCGCTTCCGATAGCCGCTCTCGAACGGCCAACATGATCGCCATCTCGCGGTCGATCTTGGTGGCCAGCTCTTGTGCAGCGGCCCTGAGTTCACTGGTGGACATGGATTACAGGTTCGCGGCGTACTGCTCGGACTGTTCCTTGGCGTTCTGGATCGCCCGGATGGCCTCTTCGCCCTGTTCGGCGGCGTGGGCCAGAGCGCTGTTCGCGGCGGCGACCTCGTCGCGACCGCTGGACTCGGTGGCGAGGGCCATCAGCTGCTGGGCTTCACCGAGCTTCTCGATTGCAGCTCGGAAGATGCCGGCCGCCTCCTCAGCCGTGTTGTTCGCTCCGTCGATTGCGGCCTTCACTTCGGCAACGCTTGCCATGGTTGCTCCTCCTGTCGTGTTGGACATATGGCCCTGCTGTTCAGGGCCATCCTCGTATCTGTCTTGCTTCTTGCGCCCTAGGGGTCTCCCCCTTGGGTGTAGTTCGGCCGTCGGGTCAACATGTGATCCAGCGGGTCGGTCGTCGGGATCCGGATCAGCGGCGTCCGCCGGTGGGAGCGCCTCTTCATCACCGGAGACACCTTCTTCGCGTACGACCCATCCAGCACCGGCCTGCTCTGCCTCCTCTTGGCGTTGCTGGCGCCGATGGCTGGATCGGATGCGGTAGCCGTGGCCGTCATCGTCCACGATGGGCAGCGGCACAGTGTCCTCGTCCACCTTGGGCTCCGGCTCGCCAGTCTGAAGTTCGTCCTCTTCGATCAACACGTTATAGAGGCGGATATGGACCGGCACCGTCGAGCCCGGCGGCATGATGATCACCACCCACCCGCCGTCCGGGTGTGGAGTAGCCAGCTGCGGCTTGCCGAGCAACTCGTGGGTGTCCGGATCGTAGACATCCTTGCCGATCACCCAACCGGCACCGGCCCGTAGGCGTCGCCAACTCATCGCCGAATCCGTCCGATGGGAGGTGAGCAGATCGGGCAGTCACGCATCGGGCCGGGACGGTGGCCGCCGCGCTTGCTCGTCGAGCCTTCCTCGTGGATCCGCTTGCGGCGTCGCTGCTGTCGATAGTTCTCGGCGGCCTCGTCGTTAGCCTCTGAAGCACGGGCGATGGCGTCCTGTACCGGCCCCTTGATCACGATGTCGAGGTGACCACCCTCTCGTCCTGGCCGGGTGAACACGCTCATCACCCACGAGTTGTGCCCGGTGTTGGTCAGCTCCACGAACTGCCACTGGTAGGTGTGCTGGGGGACGATTTCCGCCTTGCCGCGATGGCCGGGACCAAGCCTGAAGATATCTTTCCAGCTCATCGAGAACCGCTATCCTCCTTCCAGATCGCATTCCTACAAATGGGGCATTTCGACATGGGGCCGGGTACATGCTGACCGGGCTGGCCCTGCTCAGACTGCTCGTGTACCTCCTGCTGTTTACGCCAGCGCTTCATCGCCACCTTTTGGTTGTGGCTCTTGGAACGCTCCTGGTTGACCAACGCCATGTGCTTCTCGATCTCGTCCCGGCTACCAGTGATGAAGTAGCCCTTCAGCCAGGGACCGGTGGGGTCTCGCCGTACTTCGATTCGCCAGCGATCTTTGCCGGCCAGTTGGGTGGCCTTGACGAAGGGGCGACGGATGACCAAGTTGTGGCTGGCTGGGATGAGGTTGTCGCTGATGTGATACCAAAAGTCACCAAACTTGCTCATTTCCCCCCCTTCTAAGTGGTGTGGAACTTGTCTCCCCCCTGGCAGGCGGGGCACTGGTATCGGGGCACCGGTAGGTGCTTCAGCCCGGTGGGCTGATTCTTCCTTTTAGCCTCTTCGAGCTGTTTGCGAATCTTGCTGTTGAATGTCATGGCCTTGTCGAGTGCGGCCTCGCGGGTGCCGGTGAACGGCATGAAGCCGACCCAAGGTCCGGTCTCGTGGTAGCGCCACTTGATCCGCCAGGATGCGACGCCGGGGAGCTTGTCGACGGTGACGTAGGTGAAGGTGAAGACGGCGAGGTGTTCGCCGCCTCGGGCTGCCTTCCATAGGTGCTTGAGTGCGGCGTCGAGCCAGCTCATGCTCCTGGTTCTTCCCCTTCGGCCTCGATGAGGAAGCGGGCGACGTCGAGTGCGGCTTCGCGGACGAAGGCGGCGATCTGGCCGCGACCGGCGCCGGCCACCCACTTCACCATGTCCCGTTCGTTCTCGGTAACGCGGATGGTGATCCACTTGTCGCGGTTGACAGTTTGGCGCCGATGTCTCTTGGTCGCCTCAGCGGCTGCGGCTTCGATCGCTTCCCGACTGATCAACTTCTCCCACTCTCCCCTCTGTTCGTCGTCTTCGGCTCGCGAAGACTTCCTACGAGCCACCACCACTTTACCCCCTCCCTCCCCTACCGTCAATTGGTCTTCGAAGACGAA
>Ga0196964_10000398_pt1 | contig 28149 bp, 25 predicted proteins | sample S1_10metaG_FD_148615 | JGI IMG/M metagenome (GOLD analysis project Ga0196964, IMG submission 148615) | Soil microbial communities from Anza Borrego desert, Southern California, United States - S1_10 | ecosystem: Environmental > Terrestrial > Soil > Desert | place: USA: California | collected... | reverse complement strand
TTTCAAGTCAGGGAAGTGCAACGGTTAGCATATTAGGCTCATGATCTGAAGATTGCAGGTTCGAATCCTGCCTCTGACAACATTTAAAAAATTAAACCTGAAAATATTTATTCAAGAGTTTAGATTAATTTTTCATGAAAATACTATAAATTATAAGGAACATTTTTGAAAAATTTAATCGTTTTCAAGTCAGGGAAGTGCAACGGTTAGCATATTAGGCTCATGATCTGAAGATTGCAGGTTCGAATCCTGCCTCTGACAACATTTAAAAAATTAAACCTGAAAATATTTATTCAAGAGTTTAGATTAATTTTTCATGAAAATACTATAAATTATAAGGAACATTTTTGAAAAATTTAATCGTTTTCAAGTCAGGGAAGTGCAACGGTTAGCATATTAGGCTCATGATCTGAAGATTGCAGGTTCGAATCCTGCCTCTGACAAACATTTAAAAAATTGAACAATATGATAAACAATCAAATAAAAACATCTGCTCAAAAAATTTTCTTTCTTTTAAAATCAAAATTTTTTATGCTAATTATATTAAGTTTTGGATGTGTTTTTTATTTAATGGATTTGCAAATTCAAGCGTTAAGTTTAGAAATAAAAAATTTACTGCCTACGATAGAGTTACTAGAGGAGTCACACAATGAACTAAAAAATCAGCTTTTTTTGAAAGATCAACAGATAAAAATGTTGGAAAATACGATAGAAAATTTAAAAATTAATTTAAACTCTCTATCTCTTGAAATGTATGATTTTGAAACTTTAAGAGATGAAGTAATTAAAAGCAATTCAACTGAAACGGCTAAATTTTATTTAAAGCTTGCTGGAATAATTACTTCGTTTGTCTTAGTTCTTGTATTAGCGAATAATTTTAAAGAAACTCTTTTTACTGAAGTTATAGAATTAAAATTTGTTGACTCTGTAAATAATTTAATGTGGTCTGTTAGAATTCCAGAAAATAAAGAAATTGATTTAATTATAAAAAAAATAGATGCAGCTAACCATGATCAGGTTGTAGAATTTGTACAAACTACGATTTTAAAAACTGCAGAGACTTTGTTACGAGGATCTCCTGATGGTATAGAATTAATTAGTTCCTCTGTTCCAGTGTCTGAAAGGGTAATAGCAGCGAGTCAAATAACTGAAATATTAAGTTCTACAGGTATTTTTTAAAAATTACAGATGTTCTTATCGTCTAAGGGTTAGGACGTTACTCTTTCACAGTAAAAATACGGGTTCAAATCCCGTTAAGAATAATATATAAACTTTAAATTTTAAAGCTAAACTTTTTGCAATACTATGACATTAAATTTGAATAATAAAAATAATAAGGAAGCAAACGTGTCGCCTTCTTTACAGAAAATATCACTTTTAGAATTCATATTAATTTTATTTGTTTTAATAATATTTGGATATTTAATTTTTTCTTTTATTTCACAAATTTATTTAATGAATTTAGAATTAAAACATTTAGTATCTTTGGTGCAATCTTTACAAGATAACCAAATAGATTTAAAAAATCAACTTTTAATTAAAGATCAACAAATTAATCTTTTAGAGAGTACTTTAAAAGATTTAAATTCTTCCACTTCTTCAATAACAACACTAAACGATACTCAAAATTTTGAACTTTTAAAAAAAGAAGTCATGAAAAATAATAATGATATGAGTCAACTTTATTTAACGACAACTGGTTTGGTTTTGAGTATTGTTTTAATTTTAAAATTGCTTAAATTTTTTTAAGAAACAAAACCAAAAATTATAATAAAAAAATGAATACAAAAAGAATACTTTTTTTTTTACCTAGAAAGTTTACTGTCCAAGCAACATTAATTTTTATTGTACTAAGTTTTGGATTCGTTGCATATTTGTTAAACGTACAAATTCAATTGTTAAATTCGGAATTAAACAATTTAATATCTTTAATAAAATCATTAGAAAGCCTACAAGAAGATTTACAAAATCAAATTTTAGTTAAAGATCAACAAATAAAGTTTCTCGAAAATGTTTTGGTAGAGTTGCATTTTAAATTATCTTCTTTTTCAGCTTATGAAAATCACATGATACAAAATTTAGAATTGTTAAAAAATGAAATAACAGAAATTAACCACAACGAAATGATTCAATTTTTTAAAAAAATTGGTGGATTAGTTATTAGTGCTTTTTTAGTTTTTGTTATTACAAAGTCTTTTAGCACCCCTGTATTTCGAGATAATTTTGAATTTGCGTTGGTAGATTCGTCAAATGAGTTGATTTGGTTTATTAAAATAATAGACAATAAAAAAGCTGATATTTTTATAAAAAATTTTAACTCTGAAAAGTATGAGCATATGGAGCAACTTGTGAAAACTTTAATAGTAAAAAGCTCAGATTCAATTTCCCCAGAATCTTTAGAACAGCTAGAATTAATTAGTTCGTATATTCCTATTGATGAAAGAGTTATAACGGTTACACAAATAGCCGAAATTATAGGCTCGTTTTTCGGTTTTTAGCAAAAGTTAAACATATATTTTACAAATTTTTTTTATGATATACAAATTAAAAAATTAAGGCGAGTATTACTTAGTGGTTAGAGTGTTAGATTGTGATTCTAAAAGCATAGGTTCAAGTCCTATTATTCGCCCGTAATATTATTAATAAAAGACTAAAAGTTTTAAATAAACATTAAAGGGATACTTAAGCATTAAGAGAGTCATGGGCGTTTAAGGACGAAATGTTATAACGAGTAAGTTAACACTGCTGGTAAGATTTATAATTTCCCAAAAATTCGGAAAACCGATCTTAGTAAAAAGACTTATTTAAAAAACAAATTTAAATAAAAAATTTAGTGAACTGAATCATCTAAGTAGCTAAAAACTAAAATCAACCGAGAGATTGTTAGTAGTGGCGAGCGAATGCAATTTATAGACTTAAAATAACAGCTATTAAAAATTAATTTAGAATACTAAGTAGCCAAAGAAGGTAACCTATTTTTAATTAGGACAAGCCCTGTACATCGTTAATTTTAATATTTTTATTTTTACCAGTAAAACAATTCAAGTCATGATTTGTTTGAACAATGGGGGCCCACCCTCAAAAGTCTAATTAACTCTTAATGACTAATAGCGAAAAAGTACCGTGAGGGAAAAGTGAAAAAGATTTTGCGAAAGTGAAAAGATTTTGAAATTTAATGTTAACTATCAGTTATAGCTTTCTTAAAAGTGATAACGTACCTTTTGTATAATGGACCAACAAGTTTATTTTAATGGCGAGCTTAAATACTTTTTTAGTTATGTAGGCAAAAAAAAACTGAGTTTTAAAATGCTCTTAAGTCATTAAAGTAAAACCCGAAACTAAGTGATCTAACCATGAACTGGTTGAAGTAAAGATAGAAATACCTTGCGGAGGACCGAACTCGTGTATGTGGAAAAATACTGGGATGATTTGTGGTTAGGGGTGAAAGGCCAATCGAACTTAGATATAGCTGGTTTTCTGCGAAATCTATTTAAGTAGAGCATTTAAAAACTTTTTTTAGGGGTAGAGCTCCCGATAAACAATGGGAATTTTATATTTTACTGAGTTTATTGAAACTTCGAATACTTTGAAAAGGATTTTAAATAGACAGACTATAAGTGCTAAGATTTATAGTCTAAAGGGAAACAGCCCAGATTATATGTTAAGGCCCTCAAAAATAATTAAGTGATAAAATTGTGAAAAAATGCAGACAACCGAAAGGTAGGCTTAGAAGCAGCCATCCTTTAAAGAAAGCGTAACAGCTCATTGGTTTAGTTTTTTTGCATTGAAAATGTAAAGGACTTAAATTGTTTGCCGAAACTATAAATTTATTAATTTTTAAATTAATAAATGGTAGCAGAACGTTCTGTATGTTAAAAAAGTTTTATGATAACATAAAATGGAAATATCAGAAATGAAAATGTTGGTATGAGTAACGATAAACAATGTTTAAACATTGTCACCTTTAGTTCAAGGTTTCCAAAAATAAGGTTAATCCGTTTTGGTTTATGCGGCCCCTAAAAACTAAAACGAAAGTTTTGTTTGATGGGAATAAAAAGTAATCTTTTAAAAATTTTTAAAAGTGACAAAACTCAAAAATTATTTTTATTTTATAGTATAAATAAAAGTAGTTTAAAGTTTTCTAGAAATAGCTTTAAATAATATAGTCCGTACCCTAAACCGACACAGGTGAACTAGTTTAGTAAACTAAGGTGCTTGAGAGAATTATATTGAAGGAACTCGGCAAAATGACTCCGTAACTTCGGGAGAAGGAGTAACTTTATAAGGGCAACCTGTTAAAGTTGTCACAAAATCGGGGACAGCGACTGTTTATTAAAAACACAGGTTTCTGCTAATTTGCAAAAAGATGTATTGAAACTGACGCCTGCCCAGTGCTGTAAGATTAAAGGAAAAAGTTTATAGCTTTGACCCTAACTCCCAGTAAACGGCGGCTGTAACTCTGACGGTCCTAAGGTAGCGAAATTTATTGGCATTTAATTGGTGTCCTGCATGAATGGCGTAACGACTGTCCCACTGTCTCCAATATAACCTCAGTGAAATTGAAATTTTCGTGAAGATGCGAAATTCTTATGGCTAGACGGAAAGACCCCGTGCACCTTTACTATAGTTATGCATTGTAATAAAATTTTTTTTTGTGTAGTATAAGTGGTAAGTTGTTGTATTTTTAACCTTTCACACAAGTGATTGGGTCAAACGTTAATGAAATACCACTCTGAAAATTTTTTTGTTACTTATTTTTTAAAAAACATTGTATAATGGGTAGTTTGACTGGGGCGGTCACCTCCTAAAGAGTAACGGAGGTGTGCAAAGGTAAGTTTAAGTTGATTAAAATAACAACTTTTAAGCGTAATAGTATACACTTGCCTAACTGTTAGATTGACAAATCAAGCAGAGACGAAAGTCGGTTATAGTGATCCGGTGATTCTGAGTGGAAAAGGTCACCGCTCAACGAATAAAAGGTACGCCGGGGATAACAGGCTAATCACCCTTTAGAGACCCTATCGACGGGGTGGTTTGGCACCTCGATGTTGGATTATCGCATCCTGGAGCTGTAAGCGGTTCCAAGGGTTTGGCTGTTCGCCAATGAAGGCGGTACATGATCTGAGTTTAAAACGTCGTAAGACAGTTTGGTCCCTATCTACCATAAGTGTAAAAAACTGAAAAGAGTAAACCCTAGTACGAGAGGACCGGGAAAAGTGAATCCCTGGTGTATCGATTGTTATACTAATAGCATCGTCGAGTAGCTAAATTCATAATAAATAATCGCTGAATGCATCTAAGCGAGAAATTAGCTTTAATACTAGTTTTTTTGAAAATGTAAAAGATTATTACATTGATAGGCTTGGTGTGTAAGAATTGTAAAATTTTTAGCTAACAAGTACTAAATATATAAGTTAAATTTTTTAAAACTTTTTTTCTGTGTCAAATAAAACACAAAAATTTTTAGATTTTAATTCTAATTAGTTTTTTTAATATGTAAATAAAAATAAACTAGCAAAATGTGAGTTTGATCCTGGCTCAGGATGAACGCTAGTAGTATGCTTAACACATGCAAGTCGAACGAAAAGTTTTTCGTGGCGAACGGGTGAGTAAAAACAGAATTTTACCTTTTAGTTCAGCACAAAACTTAATTATATTTAAGTAAAAATTCTGAATAATCTATTAAAGAACTATTTTTTAAAAATGGTTTGCTAAATGATAAATCTGTTGAAGATTAGGTTGTTGGTAATTTAAAAGCTTACCAAGCCTGCGATCTTTAGTTGGTCTTAGCGGACGGTCAACCACACTGGAACTGAAACAAGGTCCAGGCTGACAATGTCGGCCAGCAGTGAGGAATATTGGACAATGAACGAAAGTTTGATCCAGCAATACTAACTGGGTGATGACGGCTTATTTAAGTTGTAAGATCCTTTCATTAAAGAAGATAATGACATTATTTAAAGAGGTTTAGTCCTGGCTAATACTCGTGCCAGCAGCCGCGGTAATACGGGAAGGGCAAGCGTTATCCGGCATGACTGGGCGTAAAGAGTCCGTAGACGGTAAAGCAGGTTTTTTGTTAAATTTTAAAACTTAATTTTAAGAAAGCAATAAATACCGTTTTACTTTGAGTTTACTACAGAAAAGTAGAATTTTATATGGTAGGGGTGAAATCCGTAGATATATAAAGGAATGTCAACAGCGAAGGCAACTTTTTGGTATAAACTGACGTTGAGGGACGAAAGTGTGGGGAGCAAACAGGATTAGATACCCTGGTAGTCCACACTGTAAATTCTGAGTGCTGTAATTTAAGTGACATGATTTATTTTAACATGTTTTAGATTTCCAAGCTAACGCTATAAGCACTCCGCCTGAAGAGTATGATCGCAAGATTGGAACTCAAAGGAATTGACGGGGGTTTAACACTAGTGGTGGAGCATGTGGTTTAATGCGATAATCCGCGCAAAACCTTACCAATTCTTGACATATAAAATATTGAATTTCTAAAAATATCGATAAAAATTTATTTTTTACTTATTTTTATAATGAGTATTTTTTACAGGTGTTGCACGACTGTCGTCAGCTCGTGTCGTGAGATGTTTGGTTAAGTCCTGAAACGGGTGTAACTCTTATTTTTAAAGAAGGTTTGTACGTATTAAAAAAAGAAAATACAAAAAGTTTCCTTTTTTTAAAGCTTTAAAAATACCGTCAACGATAAGTTGAAGGAAGGTGAGAACGAAGTCAAGTCAATGTGACCCTTATGAATTGGGCTACACATGTGCTACAATGAAAACTACAAAAAGTAACAAAAAAGAAATTTTAAGTTAAACTGAAAAAGTTTTCTTAGTTCGGATTGCAAACTGCAACTCGTTTGCATGAAGTTGGAATCACTAGTAATCGCGAATCAGCACGTTGCGGTGAACATGTCAATTAACCTTGTACACACCGCCCGTCACTTGCAAAGAGTTAGTTTTACTTGAAGATTTTAATACAATCCATAGAAAGACTGATGATTTGGATGAAGTCGTAACAAGGTAGCTGTACGGGAACGTGTAGCTGGAACAAAAAATGAAAAAATATATAAAGTAAAGTCTTATAATAAAAAAATTATTTTTTTATTATAAACGAAAAGGTTCAAATCCTTTTTCATTTAAGTCAGAAAAGTGTAAGTGGTTTGCACATTAAATTTATCGCATGATTAATTGCAGGTTCAAATCCTGCTTCTGACAATTATGAATTTATTAGTAAACTTTTTTTGCGTTACATTAATTATTAGTGCAATTATGGTAATTGTTTCTCATAACCCTTTGTATTCTATTTTATTTTTAATAAGCAGTTTTCTATCTGCGTCTATTTTACTTTTTTTATTTGAAAATGAGTTTTTAGCACTTTTTTTTTTAATAATTTATTTAGGAGCTATTGCCATTTTGTTTTTGTTTGTTATTATGATGTTAGACATTAAATATAGTGAGTTGCAAAACAGTAAAATTTACTTTCCTGTAGGTCTTTTAATAGGATCAGTAGTTTTTTTTGAAACGTATAACGCATTTTCTAATATTTTTTCAAAAGAAAATGTTTCTGTTAATAATAACTATAACAATACAAACGTTTATTTTAACTGGTATGATAATTTAGATTCTTTACCAGACCTTTACGCCGTAGGTCAAATATTTTATAGTCATTACGTATTACAAATTTTAATAGCAGGTTTAATATTATATGTAGCTGTAATTGGCGTTGCTTTTCTTACAGTTAGATCTGCATATTCAAAAACAAAAATAAAAAACCAATCTATATTTAGACAGTTATCTCGAACAAATACTTTATAAACATATTTTTAAATTATTAAACTAAAATATATTTAATTTACAAAATTTTTAAGACGAAATAGTTCAGTTTGGTTAGAATATTGGAATCATAATCCAAATGTCGTGGGTTCGACCCCCACTTTCGTCAATATACTTAATAAAAAGTGATTAACTCAAGGGTAGAGTGTTTCGCTTACAACGAGACAGCTAGTGGTTCGAATCCGCTATCACTTAAAAATATATAATTGAGAAATCTTCAACAAAATATATCTATGTTTTAAATTTAACTTAAATGATAATAAATTATTAATTAAAACTGCACGACATTTCCAAATTTATTTCTTGAAAAAATTTTATGGGTGCTTTAACTCTAAAAGTTTTTTCAAATGAATTACGTGAATGGGAATATACTGACTTAGAAGCCATCGATCCTACAAATAGTTTTGGAGTCAGTTTAAAATTATCTTGTAGAGAGAATCAAATATTTTTAGCTGAACCCAACGATCCAGATATGCCATGGATAACAGATAAAGCACGCTTATTTTTTGATGGTATGTTTACTCAAAATACAAATAAAGAAATAACGTCATGGAATCAGTTTTTTCAAAATTTTTTTGATCTTTTGTATTTTGTGGATTATTTTAATTTTCAAAAGAAAAAAACTTTTTTTTTAACTTTTATTTTTGAAAATTTAAGTATTGAAGTTTCAAATATTCTTTATTTATTACAACAAACAAGTTCTTTACTACAAATAAGGAAATTAGAAGCGTATAATATTAAAAATGATTTAGAAATAAATTATCAGTTAACTCATTCTATTAAAAAACCATCTCTTTCAAAATCAACTACAGTTTTATTATTAAATACTAACCCTAGATATGAAGGGTATCTTTTAAATTTAAATTTACGTCAAAGGTTTTTTAAAGGTAATTTTAAAGTATTATCTTTAGGACCAACGCTAAATTTAACATTTTCTACGATAAATTTAGGTTCAAATTTTAATACTTTTAAATCAATTATTGAAGGAGTTCATGTGATATGTCAAGATTTCAAAAACTCAAATCACCCTATTTTAATAACAAATACTGAATTACTTAAAAAAAATGACTCAAAACTATTGTTTACTTCTTTACAAAAAATTAATTCTCCGTTAAAAACATTAATAAATGTTTTAAATCATAACTTAAATAACGTTGGCGTTCATGGTTTGTATAATTTTTTACCTTTATCTTTAGAAGATTTTAAAAACTCTTTTGGTTTTTACTTTATCAACGTACCCATGCAATCCAGTGCTAATTTAAAACGTTTTTTGAAACTTTATTTGTTTAATTCATTTTCAAGCAGTAATCAAAATGCAACCGTTATCCCTCAAACTTTTGTAGATCAATATGTAGATTCTAGTAATAAAGATTTTGCAATTAAATTCAAAAATAAATTTAACTATTATTATTTGCCTACTAATTTATTTTTAGAAGAGTCAGAAACGTTTATAAACACCCAGGGAATAGTAAAACGTACTACAAAGTTGTTATCTTTTAAAAAAAATGTAAAATCAAACTGGCAAATTATAAGAAAAATATTTTTAAAAATTAAATCTGTAAAGTTTTTTAATCAAACAAAAGATTTTAACACTATAAATTTTGACGTTGTTAATTCATTTAATTTTAAAAACTATTTAATTTTTAATTTTTATGCTACTCAAACATTTACTACTTTTAGTTTTTATCTAACAAAACAAAATAACCCGTATTTTGATATAAGATTAAAATCAGAAATAAAAGTTACTAAAACAAAAATGTTTAAAACTAAACTGAAAAATTGGTTAGATGATTTTTTTACGGGAAATGGAAAAGACTCTTTTAGTTATAATTCTTCTGTATTAATGAATTGTTCTAAAATTTCGAGAATTAGCTCATCCAATTTCTTTTAAAAAAACTTTTGACTTAAAATCATAATGGATATTAATTTTTTTTTAAAAATTTTTTTAGAACAAAACCCTACTATTAGTTTCATAAATAAGTTTAATTTGGCAAATACCTCTGCAACAAAAGAAGAATATTTAGGTATTTTTATTTTTATTTGCATTGGAATTTTTCTTTCATGTTTGTTAATAATTCTATCTTATTTTTTAGTTACTCAAAGTCCAGAAACCGAAAAACTTTCGACATATGAGTGTGGATTTGAACCTTACGAAGATGCACGAAATAAATTTAATGTTCGATTTTATATAATTGCTATTTTGTTTATTCTTTTTGATATTGAAATTATATTTTTACTGCCATGGTGCGTTTCGATTTCTCAATTAGATTTACTAGGATTTTGGTCTATGATTGAATTTTTATTTGAACTAGGTATTGGTTTTATTTACGTTTGGTGTGTTGGAGCTGTAGAATGGAGTTAAGTTATTATAAGAAAAATTAAATGAATAATATAAAGAATACATTTGATTATTTAAAAACAAAACATCAGTTTCATTTAGTTGATCCTAGTCCATGGCCTTTATTAGCATCTTTGGGAGCATTTATGTTGACAACAGGTGGTGTTTTATACATGCATAAAGTGTCAGGAGGATGGGATTTGTTTATAAATGGGTTATTGTTAATATTATTTGTAATGTATGTGTGGTGGAGGGACGTCGTACGAGAAGCTACTTACGAAGAACAACATTCTGTTGTAGTACAAAGAGGACTTAGATTAGGTATGGTGTTATTTATTGCTTCTGAAGTAATGTTTTTTTTTGCTTTTTTTTGGGCGTTTTTTCATTCTAGTCTAGCCCCAGCTTTTAATATAGGTGGTGTCTGGCCTCCACAAGCAATTATTTCAATGAATACTTATACTATTCCTTTAACGAATACATTCATTTTGCTTAGTTCAGGAGCTACTGTTACCTGGGCTCATCATGCAATCATTTTAAACGCTAAAAGACAAACAATTATAGGTTTACTATACACTTTAATTTTGGCAGTTTTGTTTACGTATTTCCAAGGATTAGAATATGTTTCTGCTCCATTTAATATTAGTGATGGAATATACGGGTCTTGTTTTTATATGACAACAGGTTTTCATGGATTTCATGTTTTTATTGGTACTGTAGCTCTTTTCGTTTCTTTAATAAGAATTGTTTTAAATCATTTTACTAATACCCATCACTTTGGTTTTGAATCTTCAATATGGTATTGGCATTTTGTTGATGTTGTATGGTTATTCTTATTTATTAATATTTATTGGTGGAGTAATCTTAAACCTCAAGTACTTTCTCTGACTATTTTTGTTTAGTTTTTACAAAAAGTAATCCTTTAATTTATGGCATTTAATTCATTTAAACAAAAAAATTTACATCAAAATATCGTCAAAGCAACATCATTAGCAACACGAACAAGAGTTAGAAATACTTCGTTAAATAAGTATCGGTGGAACAAAAATTATCTTTTAGGTATGGTGGATTGTCATTTAGTTCACTACCCAACTCCAATTTCTTTAACGTACGCATGGAGTTTTGGTTCACTAGCGGGTATTTCTCTTGTTATTCAAATTTTATCAGGTGTATTACTATCAATGCACTATAGTGCTAATATTGACTTAGCATTTCAAAGTGTTGAATATATAATGCGTGATGTTCCGAATGGTTGGTTTATTCGTTATGTACACGCGAACGGAGCGTCTATGTTTTTTATAGTAACTTATGCTCATATGTTTAGAGGTTTATACTATGGTTCTTATATGAAACCTAGACAAATGTTATGGTGTTCAGGAGTTGTTTTATTACTTTTAATAATGGGAACCGCTTTTACTGGTTATGTACTGCCTTGGGGTCAAATGAGTTTTTGGGGGGCAACCGTAATTACTAGTATGGTTACTGCGCTTCCAGGAGGTAAAACTATAGTAGAATGGATATGGGGTGGATTTACTGTAAATGCTCCTACTTTAAGAAGATTTTATAGTATCCATTTTACATTACCTTTTATTATAGCAGGTATTACATTAATTCATCTAGCATTATTACATAAGGTAGGTTCGACAAGTCCTATTGGTTCAGATGCTGGAGTAGATGACATTCCTTTTTACCCATACTATGTTGCAAAAGATTTATTTGCGCTTATGTGCTTTTTATTTGTTTTTGGTGTGTTTGTTTTTTTTTTCCCTAATTATTTAAATCATCCAGATAATTATATTCCAGCAGATCCAATGGAAACTCCAAAACACCTTGTTCCTGAATGGTATTTTTTACCATTTTACGCTATTTTACGTTCAATTCCACATAAAGGAGGAGGTATTTTAGCTATGGTAGGTGCCATTTTAGTTTTATTTTTAATTCCTTTTACTTATACTGGATATATTAGAAATACTACATACAGACCAATATTTAAAATATTTTATTGGCTTTTAGTTTCTGACTGCGCAACTTTAATGTGGGTCGGACAAGCTCCTATAACAGATCCTTTTATCGCTTTAGGACAACTTGCATCTTTGTACTATTTTTCATTTTTTACGTTTTTATTTCCTGTTATAGGAATTATCGAAACAAAACTTGCTAAATACAAAATTGCATAAGTTCTGAATTTTTGTTAAGAGTTGGCGTCATTAAAGTAATATAAACTTTAAATGGGTTCGAATCCCATCTTAATATATGAATTCAATAACAAATTCTATTTTTTCTTTAAAAGCTTTTTCTTTAATTCCAGAACTTTTTTTAAGTTGTTCTGTTTTACAAATTACCTTTTACGCTATAAGTACTACTTATAATCGTAAATCTAATTATGTAATTTTAAATACTTCGTTTTATTATATTACGTCGTTAATACTTGTATTAACACTATTGTTGTTGTTTAATGAAGATTTATTAATTATTAATTCTTATATAAGCAACAAATCTATTGTAAACGATTATTTAAGTTTTATAATAAAAATTGTAATTTGTATATTTTCCTTTATCTTTTCAATTATTATTAATGTTGCAGTAAAGGAAGACGAACCAATAAGAAATCATTTTGAATATGTTGTTTTAATTATGATTTCAGTTTTAGGGTTATTGATATTATGTTCTGCAAACGATTTAATTACAGCTTACTTAGCTGTAGAATTACAAAGTATAGCTTTTTATATTATGGCAGCTTTCAAAAAAAACTCAACGTATTCAATTGAAAGTAGTTTAAAATATTTTATCATAGGTTCCTTAGCTTCGGCCTTTTTTTTATTTGGATCTTCTTTATTATACGGTTGTCTTGGTAGTTTAAATTTTGACGATTTTAGAATGTTTTCATCCATGTTATGTCAAAAAAACGTTGCTTTACCAAATGTTTCTTCAGACTACTTAGAATTATTTATAACTATTTTTAATTTAGGAATTATGAAATTGCTAGCTACAGAAGTGATTATTCAAGACAATGTTTCTATTTGTCCGAGACATTCTTATTCAGTATCTTTAAATTGGATAGAACAAATAGTAACAAATTCAATTTTACATCCAATTAATGATACTTTGAGAAACCTTTTTATTTATTTAAGTCCTTTTTTTTTAATAGAAAAAACCGATAACTCTTCATCTGTACTAGTTGATTACTATTTAAATAATTTTTCCAATTCTGAAAATGTAATATTAGCAGTAGATTTGTTAAAAACTGAATCATCTGATAAAGAAATAGAAACCTCTTACGAAGAGCTATTAAAAACTTTTTTTTTAGAAGAAAAAAACGAATCAACAGTCAATCCTTTAATTTATTGGTTTATAATTTTTGAAAATTCTTACTCTACAATAAATTACCAATGTTATTTGTATTTCAACCAATTTGATATAAACGTTCCCAATATTTATGTAAAAAACAAAAACAGTTTTTTAAGTTATTATGAGTTTGGTTTAGATTTAAGTTCTATAGAAAAAGGTTTACCATTCTTGGATGATTCTAAAAATAATTCGGACAAAAAACTAATACATTTTTTCTTATTAAATGATATTTTTTCTTTGTATTATCAAATGGCTTTCTCAAGTGTGGATATTCCCGTTTATTCTTTTGAAGCAATAAATATTAATTTAATTTCGATAGGGTTTTTATTTGTTTGTGTCAGTATTTTTATAAAACTTGCTGTAGCTCCTTTTCATTATTGGTCGTTAGACGTTTATGAAGGGTCACCAAACAAAACAACTACCTTTTTTGCAATTATCCCAAAAATAGCTCTTTTTGTTTTATTAACAAGGTTTTGTTATAATAGTTTTTATTTTATTTTTGTTGATCATTATCAAGTTTACTTTATTATACTTTCTATTGTAAGTATTTTTATTGGATCATTGGGAGGGTTAGAACAAAGAAAAATTAAAACACTATTTGCGTACAGTTCTCTTAGTCATACTGGTTATATTTTACTTTCATTTAGTACAGGTAGTGTAGAAGGGACTTACTTAATGTTTTATTATTTAATACTGTATATGTTATCTGGAATGTGTTTTTGGTGTGTTTATTTATTTTTAATAAAAAAATCTTTATATTATTCAAATAAAAACAATAAAGAATTAGGAGATTTTGTTTTATTAAAAGAATCAAACCCAATGCTAGCTTTAATTTTAAGTATAACTTTATTTTCTATAGCGGGTATTCCTCCTATAGTAGGTTTTTTGGCTAAAGTTGGAATTTTTTTGGTTGTCGTCAAATCATCAGCGTATTTTGTTGCTATTATTGGTGTTGTATTAAGTGTTATTTCTACGTTTTATTATATTAGATTTATAAAAGTTTTATATTTTGATAACTCTCTAGTAGGTAAACTTTATATTCCAATTACAACGAAAAAATCTTTATTTGTAACATTTTTAACTATTTTATTATTTTTTTTATTTTTTAACCCGGGTATTTTATATTTAATAGTTTACAAAGCTATTTTGCTTTTAAATTATTAGATAAACATAAAATTTTTATAAAGAAGAGTGGCTGAGTGGCTTATAGCGAAGATCTGCTAAATCTTTATATAGAAAAAATCTATATCATGGGTTCGAATCCCATTTCTTCTGATAAAATTTTAAATAAATATGTTTTTCCACATTACTGTTTATGCTAAAGAAAAAACAACATTACAAAATTTTTTTATTTTTTTTACTAAGTTAAATGTTTTTAATCTCAATTTTACGAAAAAAATACAAAAAAAAAATAAACATAAGTTTATAACAATTTTAAAATCTCCTCATGTTAATAAAACTGCTCAAGAGCAGTTTGAATATAAATTTTTTTCGAGTCAATTTGTTTTTTACCCAAATGATTTGTTTTTGAGTTTTATAATTTTAAAACAAGTTTTAAAAAAAGCATTTCCTGGATTAAAAATAAAAATTCTTTGTAATTTTGATAAAAAAAAACAAATAAAAAAATTGTTAAATTTTTTAGATCCCAATAACGTTGTATTTCGTAATAAAACTACAAAAAAAAAAATCAAATCTTATTTTTTTATGTTTGATTCATTCGGAGAAATTAGTTTGCAAAATTTTAAAATTATTCCTTAGGATTTCAAAAGTTGCACTTTTAGCTCAGTTGGATAGAGCAACAGCCTTCTAAGCTGACGGTCATGGGTTCGATTCCCTTAAGGTGTTGATTAATGTATTTATTGTTGGTTTTTTTATCACTAATAGGATTTTTAACGGCTGGATTATTCGGCAGATTTTTAGGTCCCAAAGGTTCTTCTTTTATAACTACTGGGTGTTTGCTTATATCTTTTTTATTTTCTACAATTGCATTTTATGAAGTTGGCTTGATGGGAAGTCCTGTTTATGTAAAATTATTTACTTGGGTAAACTCAGAAGTTTTATTAATAAATTGGGGATTTTTATTTGATAGTCTAACAGTTATCATGTGTGTAGTAGTAACTTTTATTTCATCTTTAGTTCATATATATTCAATAGAGTATATGTCACATGACCCTCATTTACCTAGATTTATGTCTTATTTATCTTTATTTACTTTTTTTATGCTTATTTTAGTTACTGCTGACAATTTTATACAAATGTTTTTAGGGTGGGAAGGTGTTGGTTTGTGCTCATATCTATTAATTAATTTTTGGTTTACAAGAGTTCAAGCAAACAAAGCTGCCATAAAAGCTATGATAATTAATAGAATTGGAGATTTTAGTTTAATTATTGGAATATTGATAATATTTATCAATTTCAAATCTATAGATTACTCGACAGTCGCTGCATTAACTCCTATGTTTAAAACTCAAAATATAAATTTTTTAAACTTGGAGTGTAATATGTTAACTTTAGTAGGAATATTCTTATTTTTAGGTGCTGTTGGGAAATCTGCTCAGTTGGGTTTACATACATGGCTTCCTGATGCTATGGAAGGTCCTACTCCTGTCTCAGCTTTAATTCACGCTGCTACTATGGTTACAGCCGGAGTATTTTTGCTTGCTAGAAGTTCTTTTATTTATGAATATACAAATGCACTAACTTTAGTTTCTATTTTAGGAGCATCAACTGCGTTTTTCGCATCAACTGTAGGATTATTGCAAAATGATTTAAAAAGAGTCATAGCATATTCAACGTGTAGTCAGTTGGGATATATGATATTTTCGTGTGGTCTTTCAAATTATTCTGCCGGTATTTTTCATTTAGCTAATCATGCATTTTTTAAAGCTTTATTGTTTTTAGGAGCTGGAGCTATAATACATGCAGTAAATGATGAACAAGATATGAGAAAAATGGGAGGGTTGAAAAAATTAATTCCTTTCACTTATTCAGCTATGTTAATCGGCTCTTTAGCTTTAATAGGATTTCCGTTTTTAACTGGGTTCTATTCAAAAGATTTAATTTTAGAGTTGGCATATGGAAAATTTTCATCGTTTAGTCATTTTAGCTATTTTTTGGGTACAATAGGCGCTTTTTTTACAGCATTTTACTCAACTAGATTATTATGTTTGACTTTTTTAGTTAAGCCAAATGGTTATAAAACTGTAATTGGGTTTGCCAAAGAAACGTTTAATTACATTTTTCTAGCTTTATTCATATTAATATTACCAAGTATTTTTATAGGATTTTATTCAAAAGACATGATTGTTGGTGTTGGTAGTAATTTTTTCGGATCTGCCATATATAACAATCCTAAAACATTACAGGTTTTTGATAGTGAATTTATTCCTTTTTCTTACAAAATTTTACCTGTACTATTAAGTATTTTAGGAGTATTTTTATCATTTGTACTATATAATTTTCAACCTAACATCTTATTTTTATTAAAAACTTCAAATTTTGGACGAAAAATATACAATTTTTTAAACAAAAAATGGTTTTTTGATAAAATTTATAATGAACTTTTTGGTCAGTTTTTTTTTAAGTTTGGTTATTCAGTTAGTTACAAATTAATTGATAGAGCAGCTTTTGAAATAGTAGGTCCAACTGGATTATCTTTAGTATCCATAAAAACAGCATATAATTTACATAGATCACAATCAGGTTCGTTGTATCATTATTTGTTAATAATATTAACTGGATTTTCAATTATTCTTGGTTTTAGACAACTTTGGTTAGTTTTCGAATATTCAATAGATTATAGATTGTTCGTTTTATTTTTTTTGTCTGTTTTTTTTATTGTAAATTCTAAAGATTAAAACAAATTCAAAAATTTTTAAGCCATTTTTATTAGTTAAAAATTTTATTTTAAATAGTGATTTCTTTAATCAACGTTTTTTTTTGCGACGCACCTCAACTCTTTCAACTTCGTTTACAAGACCCTGCAACAACTACAATGGAAGGGTTGTTAGAATTTAATAAACATTTATTGTTTGTTATAACCGTCATAGTTATGTTAGTAGGGTGGCTTTTGATTTCAACCGTTTATAACTATGATGAATTTAACACTCCAAACAATCAAAATTTTTATCATTCTAATATATTAGAAATCGTTTGGACTTCTTTACCAGCTTTAACTTTATTACATTTGGCCTCACCATCTTTTACTTTACTTTATTCTATGGATGAAATTTCAGCCCCTGAAATTTCACTTAAAATAATAGGTCATCAGTGGTTTTGGAGTTATGAGATTTCTGACTTTGACACTATTATGACTTGTATGAATTCAAACAAAACTCTAAAGTATACTTGTTATTTACTAGCGGATGAAACTGTTTCTCAAAAAAAATACAAAGGGTTTTTTAGATTGTTGGAAACTAACAAAAAAGTTTTAGTACCATCTAACACTCATTTGAGGTTACTAGTAACTTCAGTCGACGTGTTGCATAGTTGGACAATACCCTCGTTTGGAGTTAAAATAGATGCTTGTCCAGGAAGATTAAACCAAGTAAATGTTTTTTTAAAACGAATCGGAATGTTTTTCGGTCAATGTAGTGAAATATGTGGTGTTAATCATGGTTTTATGCCAATTGTTTTATTAGTAATTCCGTCAGTTCAATATCATTACTTTGTAGTTTCAAAATTATTTTAAAGTTTTAATTTTAGTAAGCCTATAACTCAGTTGGTAAGAGTGTACGCCTGATAAGCGTAAAGTCAGTAGTTCAAATCTACTTAGGCTTACAAATACGATATTAAAAAAATTTACATGGCATTAAAAAAAAATTTAATAAAAGAAATCAAAAATTTTACTTTAAATTTTGGACCACAACACCCAGCAGCACACGGTGTTCTGAGACTAATTTTAGAATTAAACGGTGAAATTATTAAACGGGCAGAACCGCATATTGGACTTTTACATAGAGGTACTGAAAAACTTATTGAATACAAAAATTATTTACAAGCTCTTCCTTATTTTGATAGGCTGGACTATGTTTCTATGTTATGTCAAGAACATTCTTATTGTCTAGCTATTGAAAAATTGGTCAATTGTCGGGTTCCGAAAAGAGCTCAATACATTAGAGTTTTATTTGCAGAAATCACTAGAATTTTAAATCATTTATTAGCTGTTGGTTGTCATGCTATGGATATAGGAGCAATGACTCCTTTTTTATGGGGTTTTGAAGAACGAGAAAAACTAATGGAATTTTATGAAAGAGTTTCAGGAGCGCGTATGCATGCCGCTTATTTTAGACCTGGAGGAGTACACACTGATTTACCAAATGGTTTATTGACTGACATCTATATTTTTAAAGAACAATTCAAGTTGAGATTGCTTGAAATTGAAGAAATGTTAACAGAAAACCGAATTTGGAAACAACGTTTAGTAGATATAGGAGTTGTTTCTTTAAATGATGCGTTTTCATGGGGTTTTAGTGGTGTAATGTTAAGAGGTTCTGGTGTTGAATGGGATTTGAGAAAAAATCAGCCTTATGAAATTTACGATGAAATTCAATTTGACATTATCACAGGAACCAACGGAGATTGTTTTGATCGATATCTAATACGAATTTTCGAAATGAAACAATCGATTAAAATAATTGAACAATGTTTAAATAATATTCCCTTGGGCCCTATAAAAACAGCTGATAACAAAATTACCCCTCCTTCAAGATTTGAAATGAAACAATCAATGGAAGCATTAATTCACCACTTTAAATTTTATACCAGTGGTCTTAGTGTTCCTGCAAGTGAAACTTATACTGCTACAGAAGCTCCAAAAGGAGAATTTGGAGTTTATTTAATATCAAATAATTCAAATAAGCCTTATAGATGTAAAATTAAAGCTCCTGGATTTGCGCACTTGCAAGGATTAAACTTTATGTCTAAAGGTCATATGATAGCAGATGTTGTTACAATTATAGGAACACAAGATATAGTATTTGGTGAAGTAGATAGATAAAAAATTATGAAATTTATACGTAAAATTTATATACTATCTGATGGTAGTTTGTATTTTTCTTACGAATTACAAACATCAGATAACACTTTTGTATCTTGTTCTGTGGAAGATGAAAAAACTTTTTTTCTAAACAAAAAAAATCGTGTTCGCCAATTAAATTTAAAATCATCATTGGAATATAAAAAAAAATATTTTAAACAAAAAAATTTGGAATATAGCCAAGTGGCAAGGCACTCGTTTTTGGTACGAGCATTCAAAGGTTCGAATCCTTTTATTCCAATAGTTATACGAAAATGGCAAACTTAAACAATTTTTTTTTCCAAAACATTTTGCTTTATTCTTTATTGATTCCGTTAATAGGAATTTTGATATTAATTTTTATTAAACCAATTGAACACAAAAAATTAAAATTGATATCTTTACATTTTTCTTCATTACCGTTTGTTTTGTTTTTGTTAATTTGGGGAGGGTTTAAAAAATCTGTAGGAACTTTTCAGTTTGTTACAAAACTTTTGTGGATACCTGTGTTAAATTTAAATATAACTTTAGGCATAGATGGCATTTCATTATTTTTTCTTTTATTAACAACATTACTAATACCACTTTGTATTTTAATTAGTTGGAATAGTGTTAACATAAACATAAAAGGATATTTAATTTCTTTTTTGTTAATAGAATTTTTTTTAATTGGCGTTTTTTGTGTTTTAGATTTATTGTTTTTTTATATTTTTTTTGAAAGTATTCTAATTCCAATGTTTTTAATTATTGGAATATGGGGTTCTAGAGAAAGAAAAATTTTAGCTTCTTATTATTTTTTTTTATATACTCTTTTAGGATCAGTTATAATGTTGTTATCTATTCTCTACATATACACTCAAGCAGGAACAACAGACTATGAAGTACTATTAACCTTTGTTTTTTCAACTTTGGAACAAAAAATATTATGGTTTACTTTTTTTTTGGCTTTTGCGGCTAAAGTGCCAATGATTCCAGTTCATTTGTGGTTACCAGAAGCTCATGTTGAAGCCCCTACTGCAGGCTCTGTTATTTTAGCGGGAGTATTGCTTAAATTAGGAACATACGGGTTTATTAGATTTTCTTTACCTTTGTTTCCTCAAGCTTCTTACTACTTTACTCCATTTGTTTATACAATTTCATTAGTTGGTATAATATACACCTCATTGACAGCCATAAGACAAACAGATTTTAAAAGAATAATTGCTTATACTTCTGTTGCGCACATGAATGTAGTAATGTTAGGTATTTTTAGTTTTAATAATATTGGAATTGAAGGGGCGTTATTACAAAGTTTAAGTCACGGATTCGTTGCAAGCGCTTTATTCGTTATAATTGGAGTTGTTTACGAAAGATACAAAACTAGATTAGTTAAGTATTACGGGGGATTAGTTCATGTAATGCCACTGTATATTTCAATTTTCGCATTTTTTACTATGGCAAATATTAGTTTTCCCGGTACCAGTGGTTTTGTCGGAGAATTTCTTATTTTTACAGGATCATTTAAAGTTAATTCAACAATTACTTTTTTAGGCGCAACAAGTATGATTTTAGGAGGTTGTTATGCTTTATGGCTTTTTAACCGAATTGCTTTTGGAAATTTAAAAAATCAATATATAAAAGAAACTTTAGACATTAACAAACGTGAATTTTTTATATTTCTTCCTTTAATTTTCTATACTTTAATTTTTGGTTTAACCCCAAATTTTTTTTTAAATTCTATTCATATGAGTGTAAACAATTTAATTGAAAACATGTATTTTTAATAATTTAGTAATGTTGTATATTTTGGACACAAAGTTACCCGAAAGTAAATCGGTTCTAATTGCTTTAACTTCTATATATGGAGTTGGAAAATCAGCTTCATTGAACATTTGTAAAAGATTAGGGTTTTCTAGAAATTTAAAAATTAAAGATTTAACAGAAGATCAAACTATCGAAATTTTGAGGCTTATTGAGTTTTTAGGTTTAAATACAACTAATGAATTAAAACAATTAAAATCGCAGACCCTGAAAAATTTAATTGAAATAAAATGTTACAAAGGTTTGAGACGAAGTAGAGGTTTACCTGTGAGAGGCCAGCGCACTCACACAAATGCCAAATCAGCAAGAAAAAACAAATTTCACTAAAAAAACATTCATGGATAATTTATTTATTGGAGAAAATCTTAAAAAAATTACAAAACTTTTGCCAGTTTTAAAAATTCAAATACATCAAAAAGAAATTAGTTTAATTATTGAAAAAAATTATTTATTAGTTACTCTTTTCGTTTTAAAAAATCATATAAACTATCAGTTTAAAATATTATCATGTATATCTGGTGTTGATTACCCTTCAAGTAAACACAGATTTAAAATAGTGTATGATCTTTTAAGCATTAGATATAATTCCAGAATTCGTATAAAAATATTGACTGATGAACTAGTTCCTGTAGAATCTTGTGGTCACATTTTTGCAGCAGCACATTGGTACGAATCTGAAATTTGGGATATGTTTGGAGTTTTTTTTAGTAATCATACTAATTTAACTCGTTTGTTAACGGATTACGGTTTCGAAGGATACCCGTTAAGAAAAGATTTTCCATTAAGTGGCTTTATTGAAACTAGTTACGATTACACTAGAAAAAGAGTCGCTAATGAAAGAATAGAATTAAGCCAAGAATATAGAGCTTTTAAATTTACATCTCCGTGGGAATCTATAGAATTAAATTAGAGAAAAATGAAAAAAATAATAGCAAAAGACGTAAGAAATAGAAAAAAAATTAATCAACTTGAATTAGAACATTTTGTATTAAAACAAATTTATACAAATTCAAATTTTTTCAAAATGTTGAGATGGAATGCTTTAAATAAACTAAATAAATTGTCAAGATTTAGTTCAAAAACGCTTCTTTCGAACAGATGTATAAAAACAATAAACAGAAAAACTTTTCATAAATTTTCTAACTTGTCTAGAACTGTTTTTTTAAAATTGGCTAAATCAGGATTAATTAGCGGACTTAGAAAAGCTAGCTGGTAAAGTTAAGTTATTCTTTTGTATAATTATATATAGATGAAAATTTTTAATATATTTAAGTTAAGAATAAACAAACTTTTTAACACTGTGGAAAAAAATTTACAAGTTTCTATTTTTGACAAAATAACTAGTTTTATATTTAGATGGTTCTTTTCTACTAATCATAAAGACATTGGTACATTGTATTTAATTTTTGGAGGTATTGCTGGAGTTGCAGGTACAGCTTTATCACTTTATATTAGAATAACATTATCACAACCTGCAGGAAATTTTTTAGAATATAATCATCAACTTTATAACGTTATTGTAACAGGACATGCTTTTGTTATGATTTTTTTTATGGTAATGCCTGTTTTAATTGGAGGGTTTGGAAATTGGTTTGTGCCATTAATGATCGGGGCTCCTGATATGGCTTTTCCAAGAATGAATAATATTAGTTTTTGGTTATTACCACCTTCATTGTTATTATTAATTGAATCGGTTCTTTGTGAAGCGGGTGTAGGTACTGGATGGACCGTTTATCCACCACTTTCTGGTATAACAGCTCACTCTGGTGGTTCTGTTGATTTAGCTATTTTCAGTCTTCATTTATCTGGAGCATCTTCTATTTTAGGAGCAATTAATTTTATTTGTACAATAGTTAATATGAGAACCGATAGCTTACCATTTCACAAACTTCCTTTGTTTGTTTGGTCTGTTTTAATTACTGCTGTACTGTTGTTATTATCATTGCCAGTACTAGCAGGGGCTATAACAATGTTGCTTACTGATAGAAATTTTAATACTACCTTTTTCGATCCTGCAGGTGGCGGAGATCCTGTACTTTATCAGCACTTATTTTGGTTTTTCGGCCATCCAGAAGTATATATTTTAATTTTACCAGGATTTGGTATTATTAGTCATATTGTAGTAAGTGCTTCAAGAAAACCCATTTTTGGTTATCTTGGAATGGTTTATGCTATGCTGTCTATAGGAATTTTAGGGTTTATTGTGTGGGCTCACCACATGTATACAGTAGGTCTAGACATCGATACAAGAGCTTATTTTACTGCCGCTACCATGATTATCGCAATACCTACTGGTATTAAAGTGTTTAGTTGGTTGGCTACGTTATGGGGCAGTTCTATCGAATTAAGAGCTCCTGTACTGTTTGCTTTAGGCTTTATTTTTTTATTTACAATAGGTGGAGTTACAGGTGTTGTTTTAGCTAATTCCGGAATTGATGTAGCATTACACGACACTTATTACGTAGTAGCTCACTTCCATTATGTGTTATCTATGGGAGCTGTTTTTTCTATTTTTGGTGGATTATATTATTGGTTTGGAAAAATAACAGGAGTAAAATACTCTGAAACTTTAGCTCAAATTCATTTTTGGACTTTTTTCGTAGGTGTTAATTTAACATTTTTCCCTATGCATTGGTTAGGCGTTGCAGGAATGCCACGAAGAATACCAGACTACCCTGATGCTTTCTATGCGTTTAATAAAATTGCTTCTTGGGGATCTTATATCTCAGCAGCTTCTTTTATTTTCTTTTTTTTTATTCTGTTTGAAGCTTTTTATAGTAATAGACAAGAAAGTTAACTTTAAATTTTTATAAATTAATTTATGTTATGTAGTCCGTTGGACCAATTTAAAATAGTTTCATTTTTTAGTTTTACTTTCGCAGGTTTTGATTTCTCAATTACAAATTTCTTATTAATATCACTTTTAACTATTTATTTAATTAGACTTTTTGTATTTTTTTTAAAAGAGCCTACGACAAATTCGTTTTTTATTATCCCTAATGGTTGGCAACATTTGATTGAAAAATTGTATAGTTTAATAACACAACTGTTATCTGACATTATAACTACAGGAAGTGAAAAGTATTTTCCATTTGCTTCAGTGTTATTTTTATTTATTTTATTGAACAATTTAATAGGCTTGGTTCCGTATAGTTTTACTATAACAAGTCATATAACTCTTACATTTTTTCTATCATTTTCAATCTTTGTTGCTTTAAATATTATTGGATTTCAAAGACATGGAATACAATTATTTTCTTTATTTTTGCCTGCTAACACTGGTTTTTTTTTAGCATTATTGCTGGTACCTATTGAATTAATTTCTTACATTGCAAAACCAATTAGTTTAGGAGTTCGATTATTTATAAACCTAATGGCTGGTCACAGTTTATTAAAAGTAATAGTGGGATTTGCCTGGAATATTTTACTAATTGAAAACATTAAAGCTATTGTTTTTATTGTACCTTTGCTTATTTTAGTCTTATTAATGGGATTAGAACTTGGCGTCGCTTTAATTCAAGCCTATGTTTTTATAACTTTAACTGCTATTTATCTAAATGATAGTGAAGCATTACATTAAAACTTAGTTACATTTCTTTGTTCAAATAGCTCAGTAGGTAGAGCAAAGGACTGAAAATCCTTGTGACGGCAGTTCAAATCTGCCTTTGAACAATTTTTTTAAAAATAATGAAAAATTATTTATGGAACATGTTAAATAATATTAAAAATGGTCAATTAGCAAAAAAACACACAATTGTGCATAAAAGAAAAAAAATTTGTGAATCAGTGTTGAAAATTTTGTGGAATGAAGGTTTTATTTTAGGTTATCAAACTCTTTCTAATACAGATGAATTAAAAATATTTTTGAAATATTCAAAATCCGGAAAACCAACCATAAACTCACTAAAATTTTTGTCTAAACCTGGAAAAAGAATATATTTAAACACTAAGCAAATTTGGAAAATTAATTCAAATAAAGCATTTTTGATTCTATCAACGCATCAAGGATTAAAATCAATATACGAATGTAAAAAATACAAAATTGGCGGTGAACCCGTTGTATTAATAAAATAAATGAAAAAAAGCGTTAATATAAAAAATAAATTTGCAATTAAAATACCTAAAAATATAAAAGTTATTTGTTGTACTAAAACAAACTTAATAATTTTTAAAGGGCCGTTGGATACAAAAGTTTTGAAACCAAAAGTTAAAATTTTTCAAACAAAAAATTTTGTTTTAATCAGTAAAATACCAACACATAAAGTTTCTACAAATACTTTAAAAAATTCTGATCAATTTCAAGGAACAACAATTGCTCAAATTAAATTAATATTTATTGAAATTTCAAATACCTTATACAAAAAACTAATTTTTGTTGGTGTTGGTTATAGAGCTTTTCTTACTGAAAATTTAGTAAATCAAATTACGTTAAAATTAGGGTATAGTCATTTAATTTACCACAAAATCCCTGAAAAATTAAATATTTTTTGTTTAAAATACACTAAATTATTCGTTTTTGGTGTAACTTCTTATGTAAATTTGACACAGACAGCTGCATCAATTAGACAATGTAAATTGCCAGAACCTTATAAAGGAAAGGGAATACTAAATTACCAAGAAAAAATAACATTAAAAAAAGGTAAAAAAATTTAAAAATGAAATTAAAAAAAAAAATAATTAACCAAAAACTTTTAAAACTATATTTATTAAAACTACGAACTTATGAACAATATCATGATAAATTAAAAACAATAATAACAAGAAATGTAAACCAAACACTAATTGATTTTAAAAAGGCTTTAAGAATTCTTTTTAAATTTCATACAAAGAATAAAAAAATACTTTTTTTAGGTTTAAATGGTTTAATTTTAAAAAAAATTAACAAAGAAACTATTCACACTGCAATACCATCTAACATTAAATTACAAAATATAACATCTAATAAGACAAAGTTAAATAACAATTTTAAATATTCATTATTAAAATTAAAAAAAAAACCAAAACTAATTGTAATTTTAGATAGAATAGATTTTTATTCTTCGTTTATTTATGAAAGCTACATGTCTAAAATTCCAATTGTCACCTTAAGTAAATCTTCTACAGTAAGAAAAAATGCACTACTATATAACTTAGAGGTAACCCCTGAATTTTTATTGCAAAATAAAAATCTTTTTTATAATTGTTTGAAGTTTCTTTTCAAAAAACCAAAAATTAGATTAAACAAATTCAAAATATTAAAAAAATACACCAAATATGAAAAAAAAAAGATATAAACCATTTTATAAACAATTTTTAAAACTGCGAGAAAACATCCAAGATCGACCTAAAATATTTAAATTTAAAAGAAAAAAATGGAACAAGTTTAAGTTTTTTGAAGAAAAAAAATTAAAATTTTTTAGACGTTACAAAAGTAAAGATCAATTTAAAATAATTGTTTCAAGGTTTACTCATCATAACAAAAAAAACTCTTTTAAAAAACGATTTAAAAATATTATAATTGCAAGAAAATTATTCAGTTTGTTTTATGGAATTCTGAAAAAAAAATACTTAAAAACTAAGGTAAAGCGTTCATATTTACAAAATAACCAAAAGTTACAATTCAATAATTACAAACATAATGCCTTAAAGTTTTTCGAAAGTCGCTTAGACACAGTGTTAAAAAGAGCTAAATTTGGTTTCAGTATGAAAAATGCGGGTCAATTAATTTTACACGGACATGTTCTTGTTAATGGGAGTCCAGTTAAAACTAAATCTTATATTTTAAAAAATAATGATTTAATTGAAATTGCAAAAAACACAAAATCAAGAGCATTAATAAAAAAAAATATTGATCGCTCAAATTTTTGGCCTATTCCACAAAAATATTTAATTATAAATTACAACACTTTACAAATTTTGTTTATTTTAAATGAAAATAACATTTCACCTTTTTTTAATCATTATTTAAATTTAAATTCAATTTTTTTAAACATTAAAAAATAATTTTTATATAATTTAATTTTTCTTTGGTAGCTCAGTGGTAGAGCGAGTGGCTGTTAACCACCAGGTCGTTGGTTCGAGTCCAACTTAAAGAGTAAAAATTACAAAAATTATAATTACTTTATGCCGCAGTTTGATTTTTCTTCATTGTCTGTTGTTTTATTTAGTTCATTAGTCAGCGTAGGATTTTATTATTCTTTTCTTGCATTAAATTTATTACCTGAAGTAATTTTTAATTTAAAGTTTAGAATCAAAAAGTTTTATAGAAAAAATGTTTTAACTTTAAATACTATTTTTTTACCTAATTTGTTTAGTTATAATAAAATTGTTCAATTAAAAAATAAATAATCAGTAATGGGGGTATAACTTAAAAGGTAGAGTGTATGCTTTGCAAGCATAAAGTTATCGGTTCAAGTCCGGTTACTTCCATCATTTTAACACACGAAAATTCAGTATAAACTTGTACGTGCTCGTTTGGTGGAATTGGTAGACACGTCAGACTTAAAATCTGATTCTATTAAAGAGTATCGGTTCAAGTCCGATAATGAGTACTGACAGAAAAAAGCATAACATTTAAAACCGTTATTTTTGGCCAGAATGATGGAATTGGTAGACATGCTAGGTTTAGGTTCTAGTTCTTAAATGAGTAGGGGTTCAAGTCCCCTTTTTGGTAATATAAATTGATAATTAAATGACTACTATAAATCAACTTTGCAAAAAAACAGCTAAAACGCGAAAAAAAAAAAAAAAAAAAAAAAAAAATAAAAACAATAAAAAAAAAACAAAAAAAAAAAAAAAATATAAAAAAAAAAATTAAAAAAAATAAA
>Ga0196964_10000397_pt1 | contig 28167 bp, 22 predicted proteins | sample S1_10metaG_FD_148615 | JGI IMG/M metagenome (GOLD analysis project Ga0196964, IMG submission 148615) | Soil microbial communities from Anza Borrego desert, Southern California, United States - S1_10 | ecosystem: Environmental > Terrestrial > Soil > Desert | place: USA: California | collected... | reverse complement strand
CCCGCCGATCGTCACCACTTCGGGCCCATAATGTGTAACATTCGATCGTTCTCTTGATAAACCCGAAACCGGGTGAGCGAAATCCCAGAAGTAGCGGAAAGTTTGTTTTTGTATATGTTCTAGTAACTGCGTATCATTCAAATCTAATGGACGGGGATACGTCTTTTGTGAAAAAAGGAACTGAGTATTGCCAATCAATATTATTGCAATTATAAATTTCATTTGATCCCATTTACATTTACGATTTACGACTTGAGGTTGTTTTAATTCGTAATTCGTAAATCGTAAATCTGAACTCTTCAATATCCTGGATTTTGAATCAGCCTACCCCCACTAAGATCAATCTGCCTTTGTGGAATCGGGAACAAATCATGTTTCCCGTCTATATACGGTTTCCCATGCGCACGCAAAACGGTACCTGCTCTTCCTGTTCTTCTTAAATCGAACATGCGATCATGTTCAAACGCCATTTCCACTCTTCGCTCTTTCCAAATGGCATCACGTAATGCGGCTTGCGTAGCTGCTGACGTATTACCGAGACCGGCCCTGTTGCGAACTGCATTCAATGCATTTTGAGCAGGAATAATGTTTCCTGTTTCATTTTCCGCTTCCGCCTTGATCAAATACATTTCGCCAAGTCTAAGTACACGGAGATTTTTATTCGATTCCCAGTCATTCCCATTAAATGTCTCATGGGTCTTGCTTACATACGATTTATAGTTGTAGTATAAATTAGGAGCTCCATTATTTACCATGAACCCATCCCAAAGTGTCTGACCTCGTTGCATAATTGTAGCATCACGCCGAATATCTCCTGGTTCATAAGCATTAAAGAGTTCTTGTGTAGGGGTATTGAAACCCCAACCTAATCCGCCGGGTCCACGTGGAGCCTGGGTGACAAAATAACCTTGTAATCCACGGTTCGGAGTGGTGCCGATCGCATTCACTTCCCAAATAGACTCAGGTCCGAATTCTCCTACTTCCCTCCAGATAAGCGCGTAATTCATCAATGAGTAAGGACCGGCAATAACTATATCAGCATTTGCTTTCGCCTGTGCCCATTTTTGCTGGTATAATGAAACCTTTGCCAATAATGCATATGCTGCAAATTTCGAAACCCGTCCATTCTCTGCCGGCTGTACCATAGGCGGAAGTTTGTTTATTGCGCTGTTTAAATCTTGTTCGATAAAGGCCCAGATCTCGGCGGCCGTGGCTTTCACCGAAGCGGCGTCAATATCAGCCTGCGATTGTAATACTTTATCAATTTTAGGAACACCTCCAAAAGTGCGTACGAGGTTAAAGTAATAATATGCCCTCAGGAATTGCGCTTCACCGATGTAGCGATCCTTATCAGCCTGTAAAAGACTCATGTCGGGCAAAAATTTCAAAGCGTATGTAGCCCTTCCGATCCCTTCGAAATTACTGTTCCATACTTCCAGAAACGAAAGCGAGGATGGATTAAAGGTCCAGCCATCCAATTCGTGTTTGTCCGCACCAGTATCGCCAGGATCACTTCCTTTTTCCGCATCATCCGATGTAATGCTGGAGATCCCGGTCCAGGAAAATGTATGTTGCTCCCAATCATATAATTTGCTGTAAACGGCAGCGATCATACGTTGAGCACCATCCTGTGGATTATTGAACAGGTCTTGAATTGTAACTTTCCTTGGTGGTTCGTCTAAAAATTTCCTGCCGCAACTTATAAAGATTGAGGTTAAGGCTAAGGTTGAGATAAGTAATGATATTAGTTTATAGCTTCTGGTTTTCATAATTCAGAATTTATAATTGCCCATCACTGGTAAATTATATGAGCTAAAAGGTAGTTTATGACTTGTATGACTCATTTGCCTACTTAAATTGAAGATTAACCCCTATCAAATAAGTTGACGAAATCGGATACACATTTAATTCGATCCCGGCTTCATTTTGATTACCCGGCAACTCAGGCGTAAACCCGGTATATTTTGTATATAAATAGGGATTTTGCGCACTGGCAAAGATCCTCAACCTGTCAACGTGTTTATTTTTTGTTGGCAGGTTATAACCGGCTGTTACATTATTGATGCGGACAAAAGATCCCGATTCAACAAAATAATCGGTCGGATAAGGCACTCCATTAAACGCGCGGGGATATTTGTTTTCATTGCTCCCAGCCTGCCAGCGATTGATGGCAACGTCATATTCAATATTATAGTTCCCCCCATATCGAACCCCTTTTTTCGCGTTGTAAACTTTATTTCCAGCGTTCCCAAAAATATCCAGGCCGAAATCAAATTTTTTCCAATTGATCTGTGCATTCAAACCATAATAAACTTTAGGCTGATAAGAACCTACATGCACCCGGTCGAGGTTATCAATGATACCGTCATTATTTACATCAACGATTCGAAAGTCCCCAGCCTGAGCGGTCGGTACATGTGGATATGCGTTCACCTCCCCGGAATTCTGGAAAATCCCATCGGTCTTGAAGACCCAGAACGAACCAATTGGCTGACCGACCAGTGTTTGTGTAGCCGACCATCCGTTATTTAGTGATCCAAAATTTAAGGCACGACCCAGTCCCACTTCCTCCACGCGATTTTTATTGAAGGTGACATTCCCACGGACATTGTATCGCAGGTTTTTATTTACTTCATTGTTCCACCCAAGGGAAATCTCTACGCCCTGGTTTATTACATCAGCCGCGTTGGTTATAAAAGCATCTCCAAATCCAACATTTAGATAAGGAATCCTGTACAATGCCTCGTGCGCTTTTTTATTATAATAATCGATTTCTCCCGTCAATCGTGAGTTCAACATGGAAAACTCGACACCGATATCAAATTCATTCACCACTTCCCATTTGAGCTCGGGGTCAACTATACCTGTAACTATTGTCCCGTTGATACGATTCGTTCCGAAATATGCATAGAGTTGATCTGTGGGACGCAGATCAAATTGACCGGGATTGATGACATCGTTACCAACCAGCCCATAACTGGCGCGAAGTTTCAGGTCGTCGAACAATTTATTATCCGCCATAAATCTTTCGCGGCTGATGATCCAGCCGATTCCCAATGAAGGAAAATTCCCCCAGCGGTTTATTTCAGAGAAATTACTGTTCGCATCACGACGGAAAGTTGCATTAACCAGGTATTTTTCCTGGAAACGGTAATTGGCACGAATGAAATAAGATTCACGCTTGAAGTACATGGCAATCGGGTCACGAAAATTTTGTTGTCCCCCCGCTGTATCCGTAAAATTCAATTCCCATTGGCCCTCATCAAATGCGACACCGTTTTTAGTAGCGCGGCTTGTCCAACCATTCCGGCGCTCTGCGGTATGACCTAATGTGACGCGGAGATTATGATCCGATCCGAATTGCCTGTCCCAGGTCAGAAAATTATCCCAAACCCACTGCACAATGGAATCTCGGTTGAAACTGAGGTCGCTAACTTCATTTTTTTGCGTGGTCGGACCAACAGCAAAAACAGGTGAATAATTCCAGCCATTATTTCTTTCCCCTTCAATCCCAAAAGAAGAACGGAAATTGAGCTGCTTAAAAATTTGATATTCGCCCCAGATCGTTCCCTGGGCACGCAATCCCCAGGAGCGATCGTTGGTATATTCCAATGTCGCGAGCGGATTTCCTACATCACTTTTCGTGGTCCAGCCGTATGAACCATCAGCTTCTTTAGCATTATAAATGGGTGCAGCGATATACGCCTGGGTAAAAAGACTGTAAGGTTTATTATTAGCCTGGTAAGTAGAAATAGAAAGATTATTACCCAGTTTGAATTTGGAAGTCAGATTAACGTCATGATTATATCGACCTGTGACACGGCGATAGTCGTTATCCAGCAGGGTTCCCTGCTCTTTCAAATAACCAAAGGATGCGAAATAGCGGTATTTGTTTTTTCCACCGCCGAGAGAGAGATTATGGTTGTGAAAAATAGCTGGTCTTGTCAACTCATCATACCAATCGGACTCCCCGGTGATATCAGATGTGAGAATGGCTGGGGCGCCAGCCGCTTCATTGGAATAAAGCGTAAAAAGATTAGGTCCCGCCATATCAACTACATGGGTCAACAACTTTACTCCACCCTGTGCATTATAATTCACGGTGAATCTTCCTCTCGTTCCTGCCTTTGTAGTGATCAACACGACCCCATTCGCAGCCCTTGCACCATAGATCGCAGTTGAAGAAGCGTCTTTAAGGATATCGATCGAAACAATATCGGCAGAATTTATATTTCGAATATCAGTTGTGATAATGCCGTCAACTACATATAGTGGATCTCCGCCTCCAAGTATAGAAGAGCCTGTACCACGAACTCGAACATTTGGTGCGCTTCCTGGAGCGCCGGAATTGGTGATATGTACACCCGCGGCTTTCCCTTGAATAGCCTGTGTAGCTGTCAAAACAGGGAGGTTAACAATATCCGAACCACGGATCGATACAGATGAACCAGTAAGATCTTTTTTTCGGGAAGTACCATAACCGACAACGACCACCTGCTCCATGGTCTTATTGGAAGGTTGTAAAACAATTGTAACAGTTGTTTGATCACCCAGGACTACCTGGCGGGTTTGATAACCTATATAAGAAACGGTCAGCGTTGAATTTGCCGGGACGGAAAGAATGAATTGACCATTGTTATCGGTAACGGTCCCCCGGTTAATACCGCCGGCACTCATAGAAACAGAGACACCCTGTAACCCTTCTCCCGATTCGTTGGTCACTCTGCCTGAAATCCGGATATCCTGAGCAAAAACAAAAAAGCTGAGAAAACTTGCAAAAACAGTAGCAATCAGTCCTTTCATATTGGTGCACTTATTATTAGCAATCAAACTATTAAAACAGAAAGGTTTCAGGGAGGACGGCGCTCTTAGTGGTGGGGATTGAGGGCTATTGGTTTCAGTAAGTTAGTGTATTTTGTACATTTGAGCTTTTCCTCTTTCAAATTGGCATTTAGCACCCTTTGTAATTCAAGTAAGAGCACCCCGCGGCTTGAAATTCGCGATCCCCAGCCAGTTTTTCGCCAGATCCAGAGTAAAATGAGATCCCCGGGCGAGTAGCGTTCAGCGGGTCTTGATCTTTTCTTTGCTAGCCCGGCATTCAAATTGTAAGTATTTGCCATAAATAAAGATTATGACTATTACAGAATTCCTGGTTCTTCTCGTTATCGCTGCTATCTGCGGTTCCGTTGGACAAGCACTGGCCGGGTACGACCTGGGTGGCTGTCTGGTTTCCATAGTAGTAGGTTTTATTGGTGCGTATATTGGTATGTGGATGGCGGGAAAATTCGGATTGCCGGAATTACTGGCGATCAGGATCGGGGGTAAAACCTTTCCCATTATCTGGTCTGTAATCGGATCAGCCTTGCTCACCCTTATCGTCGCCCTGATCCGGCGAGCGATATCGGGACCGAGACGGTATTTGTAAGTTCCCGGTTTATGGTTTCCAGTTTCCAGTTTGCTGGTATGGCATCTCCTTATGGTTCGATATTTTTATTTGAAGTGTAAAAGTACGGGGAGTCCTTGTCAACCTTCCAGTTAACTTTTCAACTTTCACACAATGAAGATCGCTTCTTACAATGTCAACGGCATTAACGGCAGGTTGAATGTCCTGCTTCGCTGGTTAAAAGAATCAAAACCAGATGTTGTGTGTTTACAGGAATTAAAATGCCCGACTGAAAAATTTCCACTGCAAGCGATCAATTCTGCGGGCTACGAAGCCATCTGGCACGGACAGAAAAGTTGGAACGGCGTTGCCATCTTGTCCAATAAAGAAAAACCGAAAGAATTAAGGAATGTCTTACCCGGCGATCCGAAAGACGAGCATAGCCGATATATCGAGGCAATAGTGAATGGAGTAATTATCGGTTGCCTCTATCTCCCAAATGGTAATCCAGCCCCGGGTCCTAAATTCGATTACAAGCTGAAATGGTTTAAAAGACTACAAAAACACTCTGCCGAATTGCTTAGCATGCAGCAGCCCATAGTCCTGATCGGTGATTTCAATGTGATGCCAACAGAGAAAGATGTTTATAAACCCGAACGATGGGTAGATGACGCATTATTTCGTCCAGAAGTAAGAAAGGCATTCAAAGATCTTGTTGCACAGGGTTGGACAGACGCGATCAGGAAGCTATATCCAAAAGAGGTCATTTATACATTCTGGGATTATTTCCGAAATGCTTTTGCAAGAAACGCCGGTCTGCGAATTGATCATATTCTTTTAAGTCCGAAGCTGAAAAGAAAACTGGACACCGGAGGTGTTGACAAACATGTTCGTGGCTGGGAAAAAACAAGTGATCATGCGCCAGTATGGATAGGGTTGAATATTAATTATTGATTACTTGACTGACCGACTGAATCATGGTTGCGGGCTGCTGGCTAATCAGCTGTTATTGATTTCGGTTAAGAAATTAAGACTTTTCCTTACCTAAGATCATTTCTATGTAACATTGACGAATTAATTCGCTCCCACAATCTCACACTCTCTGGAAGCACCTGACCGATCCTATTTTTTTGTCACTATCTAAAAACCACTTATGCGAACCAGGTTATTCCAGACAAGCTGTGCCTTGATCTTTCTATCATTTGTACTAACAAATTGCGTTTCCCAAAGAAAAACCGGATGCGAGCCTTCCAAAGTCCGCCGGGAGGTCCGGTTCAAAGGATTTATCTAAAAGATGAGGAATGAGAAAATTCTTTCCTCATTCCTCATTGCTCATTCTCATTTATAATTTTCCAGGCTAAAACTCGCGATCGTTATTCCCTTCGGAAGTTCTCTTGAAGAATAACTCAAAAAAAACTTGTCTTCCTTGTTTTTCAACAGCGGCATCACTTGTTTTACTGTAAAATTCATGGCCCCGGCTCCATCCACTGCATCCGGGTATTCCCAAACGTGGATCGGTCTTCTGTTTTCATCCTGTATGGTCAGGTATCTATTTTTTCCCACCTTCCCGCAATGGGAATAATAAACATCAACCTGCCCATTTTCGGAACGCGCCGGCAGCTCGAGGTTCCTGACCGATTTATCCATATGCACAAATTGTTCAAGCATGAGTTTATCGTTGAAATAAACCCGGTAACTGTCTCCACCATTGGGACCTGAAAAAGAGAAAAGGGTCAGCAGGGTAAATATCAACCCGGCTCCCATAAAGTTCTTAATGATCGTTTTCATGACTGTAAATTTTAGTTGAACAATTCGGGATAATTGTTATCCCTTTCATGCAAGGTAAAGCCGCTCAGAAGCTGAAAATTTGCCTGCTTGATAAAGAGAGAGTATTACTTGACGTGTTGCGGGTTTATTAATAAACAGGCAATCGCAATAGCCATGGCTTCTTGTCAACTTATCAACTTTCCTCGAAAATGACATTGCTTATTTATTACTCCTGATCATTTTACAAGCAAACAACAGGTCCTAAATAACGTATCCATTTTACTCATAAATACATTTAAGGACATAGTGTCTTTAAATGCCAATAAGCTCCTGGTATTGTGTGGTTGAATGCCAATTGATACAGTGAATATGGAATCCACACCGGGTTGGGTAAGTACACCGCCAACGCCTAGTGTCGCTTCCCCCACAAAAGATTCTTTTACTCCTCCAAACGGTTGTGCATTTCTCAGGCTATCGAATACCCCTTTATACATGCTCAATGTATCCATGAATCGTGTATAAGTACTGCAACAAAGTAAAAATGTATCTGGCGGGTTAAGTGATATCGCCTTAAGGCTGTCCCGGGTGAACTTGTCAAACAATATTATTTCGATACCTGGCTTGCGAGCACATTTTTCCGAATTGCTTTCGCATTGTAGCGAAAAATTCACTCCATAATCATCCAGTCCCTTATTATTAATAAGTGCAAAATTCTCTTTATTGCCGCAAGAAATGAAGAATACCAGGTTGATATTTACCAGGAGTAATATGACCTTTCCCATGCCGGGAGTTTCTTTAAAATTAATCAGAAACGGAAAGATCTAGGTTTTTACGATGATCTCTTTCATCAGCGTGAATCCATCCTTTAAATTACCGGAGACGATTCCCATTTCTTCTTCCAGGTCACCTCTGAATATACCATCAGATTCATTGTTGGTATCGGCCAGGCCTCTGTCTTTATATAACGGGGAAGCGTATACGATCTCTGAGATTTGTCCCGGGAAAGCAATTTGTGTAACCAATAACGACCTTGCATGGCTATCCAGGATCTCCAGGTGGATATGGGGAGCTCTGCCACTATACCAGCCCGGGTAAATGGATAAAAAAGAAACTCTTCCCTGATCATCAGCTACCTGGCGGCCCCTGAGAAAATCTTCTGCCCGCAGGTCTTCCCGTTGCATCGGGTGATCCCCGTATTGAGAATAATAACCGTCCTTATCACAGTGCCAGATGTCGACAATTGCCCCGGCAAGTGGTTTACAATCGTTGCTTTTATCCTGGATCACCAGGTTGATCAACAACGCTACTCCCTTCCGGTCTGAGCGGATATTGGAGTGCATTAACTGCGCGGGCGTTTTGTTTGGGAAAGGTCCTCTCGTTTCCCTGGGGGAAGGAATACAATCCTTAGTTTCTGAAGAACTATCATTGGTATTGCAGACAATTGCCCCGATCCCAATAATGGATAGTACGCCGGGTAACCCTTTTTGCAAAAAATCTTTTCGCTTCATAAAATTTCTTTGAGTATAAAAGGTAGTTCTTCTAAGACGTATTTTTCCGACCTGACCCTTGACGGCCGGCAGAAAATTGACAAATCCGGGTTTTTTGCGGACAAATGGAAAAGCAAAACCTTAAATTGCCTTTCTTTTTAAACCTTAAAATATTGTTCTATGAATAAGATCGAGCAGCGACTTGCGCAACTGGAAAAAACCAACCGGCTTTACCGCATAATCTTTTTAGTATTTGTCTTGCTGGCCGGAGGTGCATTTTTTATGTCATTCAATCAAAAGCAGGACATCCCGGAGCTCATCCAGGCAAAGCGGATCCAGGTACTCGACAGCAAAGGCAATGTGATCGCTGATCTGAAGCGCGATCAAAACTCAGGGAATGGTGAATTCACTACCTATTCGGCGAATGGGAGCATGCTGGTCTCCTTATTTACCAGTGACGGTGGAGCAGGAGCAATTAATACATTCGATAAAAACAACCGGGCATTATTTAAACTTACACAGACCACTGGTGGTGGCGGATACATGGCAATTTATAATGGTGAACTAAAAGAGATCGTTGAATTCGGTGTAACCAATACGGACGGTGGTTACATGAGAATCAATGACAGGAACGCGGAAAAGCTGGCCTGGATAACGTATACGGAAGGCGGCGGAGGATATTTTTCATTATTTAATAACAACCGGGAAACGATCCGCCTTTCTACTCCGAATGCAGGTGGACGTGTTGGCATTTATAATGGCAATCACTCGAGGATCGTTTTCCTTGGAGCGCAGGATAACCAAGAAGGTAATATCACGATTTATGACAATAGCGGCAAGCGGTTTGGCAGTATCCCTAATTAATCCAGCTTAGTTAAACTCGCTGCCTTGCTCACTGTTGCTGTGAAACGGAAGATAGATCTCCTGTTCAGCTGCAAGAGTTGCCGATAACCCTGGTTTGATCATTAACTCGAGGTCTTCCTGCAAGCCTGTGTGGATTTGAAGTTCACCTGAACAGGACACCAGTTTGGCTTTTACCTGGAATACGTTCACCTCTTCGGACAAGATCCTTTCAGTCCTGATTATTTCCGACGAGAGAATCTCGTAAGTTAATACTGAGGCAGGAGTCTTCCTGCCTTCATTATCGATTTTATACTCGACCCTTACTGACATTTTCTTCTCCGAGGATTTTGCGCGCGGCAGCTCCCTGACCGTGCTATGCAAAACGGAAAGGGCATAATACAGGCGTGAATTATTCCCATTCAACTTGCCTGTATGACGATAAATAGCTGGCTGATCCTTTTGCCAAATAATTTTTGTAAAGATCAGGGAGGCAGAAGTAAAACTGCCGCTGTGTAAGAAAAGGCGACGGCTCATGATGGCTTGGTTTGCAGCTCAATCTACAAAAGCTTTTTTTATTTTTTCAGTGAAACATTTCACAATGAAATATTTCTTAATAAGTGATCCTTCCCATGAATATTTTGCGATTAACCAATAATGAAATAATTTAAAGTATTCAAGTTGAAGAATCGATTATTACATACTATTGGATATTTATTAATTCTCGCCACAGCCAATTCGCAGGCTGTGTTTTATTTGAATGCCGGGTCAAGGGCTCCCTGGGGGGATAATCAACAACTGACAATTCATCAGAGTGGCCAGGCACTATTCATCCTGCGGGAAGTGAATGGAAGAGCAAAAGATTCTATTTCGTTTAATATCCCGGCAGACCAGTTGAATTCCATTTTTCAAAAAGCCCGCGAGATCGGTTTCTTTGGTTTGGAGAAAAACTATGACAGTGATGCCAAAGATGGTTGGGGCATTTATATTTCTCTCAATGACCAGGGCAATAAATACCAGGTAAGTGTGAAGAATATTGTTCAGCCCGCCATCAAAGAATTCGTAACCTTTTTGAACAATTTACTTTCCACCCGAAATATTCGTATCCGTTATGGAGATTGACCAATCACAAGTGTTAGGCAAGTCCAGAAGGTAATTTGAAAGTTCAGTTTGATATAATCAATATGAAACTAACGGCCGGAATCTATTTAGTCATCGCTGCATTCATCACCAGTTGCAGCAGTACCCGGCGTTTTGGGACCACCATTGAAAGGGATGAGAACAATCCCTGCCAGGTTAATATTATCATCCAGGTGGCCGTCCAGGGGACCGACGAGGATGTGCGAACGATACGGTCAGCCCTGGAAGCCTGTTATAGCCAGGGTTGTTTTATTCCTTGTCCAAACGATAGTACAAAAGGATGCATGACCCAGGCCACTATAGTAGTTAAAGCATATGGAGAGATCCCATCTGATGAAACGGAACATTATCATTATGTCTTTATGAAAGCGGATGATGGACTGCCTTCGAATGCTTACCTGGGACGGCCCAATTCAGGCGCCAGTTCCGGGGAATGGAGGCGTCCAATCTCGCCCTCCACGGTTTGTCATGAAGTATTACATTTCTGCGGGCTCGAGGATAAATATTGTGCCCGCATGTATGACCCGGTGCTGGATTCTGTAAAAACGGAGCGGAATTGTGTTCCTCCACCAGACCCAAATGGTAACTGTTGCAGTCCTGCGGCTACTACTACCCGTTGCACGGTACCCTGTCATGGTCATGATGATAATATTATGGGTAGCAGTTGGGCTGGTCAATCCTGTGATAACATTATGGATGTACTAAAGATCGCCGGTTACGAAAATTGTCCCGATGAATGTTGCGGCTCAGATAAAACTTTTTCTCGTCCAATACCCGAATATTATTTGATACCCGGCTATATGAATTTCGGTGAAAAGATTAATAAAATTGGAACCTGGGGTGTCAGTATCGGTGGTACAAAATACCTGGGTTCTTCTCTTGGGGTCACCATGGAAGCCGGCGTGCATACCACGTCTGAAAAAAATGATGAAGTAAAACAATCAGACAATCTTTATCATCTCAATGGCGGTGTGAATTATAAATTACCAATCCGATCCCATTTATTTAGTGTACAATCTCACGCGCTCGTAGGCGCCATGAACTACCGTCAAAAAACGACTGTAGGTGATCAAACAAGCAATAATTCCGAGATTTCCCCGGTGCTAAATCTTGGAATAGGGGTCCAGATTTCTCTCGGTCGCCACTGGTCGATCCGTTTATTGGAAATCAATTATATGCCGACTTTCTTCTTTAAGACCACTCAGCATAATTTACAAGTTGGTACAGGAATTGTCTATATACCTGGTACAAAGTAAATTTCCCAATTGCAGGAGCCCGGATCTACCGTTTTAGCCGATTAAACATTTATGGCTACAATAGGGACCTTATCGTTATAAGAATGATGATAAAGGAAAATAGCCTGGTGGTCATTTAAGCAAACCGTTTACAATTCTTACAGGCCGTTCACAAAAACCAGGTTACATCAGGCAACTTATAGTTGTCTTATATACGATAAGAAAGTTGCGGTGCAGTACCACTTCACCAAGACCGGTTTCCGACCTCTTCGGGCCGTTGAGAATACCCTGTTACGCCATTAACTGTTACATCACAATAGAAAAACTGATTTGTTGATCCGCGTCATTAAAAAATACGGTTATGGCCAGCGTATGGAAAAATATCAGGCATTCCCTACTCAAAATTGGATTAGCGGATATCCATTTCCTCGCACTCATGGATGAGGACGGTAATTTATTGTTCGCGAATGCCCGCATGCTGAAGGAATTAAAGTTGAAAAACCCCAAACAAACCCGGATCAATTTCTACGAACAACTGCATCCTGTTCATATCGGTTCTTTTCGGAATGCAATCCGCTTTTCGATGGTAGACGAACATCCGCAACCCATAGAGCTATATCTGAAAAACGGATTGTATCGCAGGATGGAATGGAAAGTAAATTATCTTCCGAAACTGAGAGGTGAACAAAAAACTTTTTTATGCCTGGGCATTATCAAACATGAGCCGGGCGCTTATCGCCGGGCAGAGACCCTTCAATCCGTGCAGGAAAGATTTAATTATTTTTCCCGGATCACCTCTGATGCCATCTGGGAATGGGATATGATGACGGGACAGATCTACCGGAATGAACGTTTGATGCAGATGATCGGGTATGAGCGGGAAAATTTAAAAGGCCTGTCCTGGTGGTTGAGTCGTGTGCATACGGAAGATCGTGACGCGCTGGTGGAAACCTTAAAGCAGGTTACCGATGAAAATCTTCATTCCTGGGAAAGCCAGTACCGTTTTTTATGCTCGGATGGCTTATATAAATATATGTTTGACCGGGGATTTGTGATCTATGAGAACGGTTTCCCGGTGAAAATGATCGGGTCCCTCACCGATATCACGCAACAAAAACAAATGGAGGACCAGTTAATGAGCGAAAGACAACAACGCCAGCGGGAAAACTCGGAAACCGCCATGCGAGTACAGGAACAGGAACGAAATCGCTTAGGCATGGAGTTGCATGATAACGTGAACCAGTTGCTCTCCACTATCCGTCTCTATGCAGCTATGCTGAAACCTGAAGCAGAGTCAGAGATCGAGATCAAGGATAAGATCATTGAATATGCTCTGCTTGCCATTGACGAGATCCGGAATCTTTCCCGGGAAATGGTAGTGCCGGAACTGAAAAGCGGCACCCTCGAAGAAAACATCCGGAAAATGAAATATGACATTGAACGATCTACTCCCTTACGCATGGATCTTGAAATAAAGATCGAAGAAGAATTAATAGGCCCGGGCAAAAAACTTACTTTTTTCCGGATTATCCAGGAACAAGTAAAGAACATCCTGAAATATAGCCAGGCCTCCGCCATGGAGATCAGGCTCGAACTGATCGAACGACTGGCCGTACTTACTATCAATGATAATGGAGTAGGCTTCGATATGGAAAAGATCGCCACCGGTGTCGGTTTTCACAGTATTATTGAACGGGCGAGGCTATACCATGGAACCGCGCATATTGAAGCATCACCTGGAAAGGGTTGCCTAATTAGAGTTTCACTTCCGATGCAAGAATGAACCTACCAAATTCCAAATTCTGATTAACGATCTCGGGTGATTTTTTGGAATTTGTGTCCCGATAATAATCGGGATGGCAAATTGGTATTTAAAGAGTTTATATCTTTAAAAAGAAAGTTAGCGACTGCTTATGTATCATGCAACCAAGCGAAAGGTCCATGGACTGCTTCACCCGGAAATAGTAGGAGATAAAAACTGGGATAAAGTTATCAATGTATTCATTGTATCACTCATCATTTTGAACGTGATCGCCGTGATGCTGGAGACAGTTGGTCCCCTCTATGAGCGTTATAGTGATGTCTTTTATTATATCGAACTAATTTCGGTCATCATTTTCACTATTGAATATGTATTGCGGGTTTGGAGTAGTAATACTGAAGAAAAATACAAACACAGTATCTGGGGCAGATTGAAATACATGGTTTCGCCGGGGGCCCTGATCGACCTGATAGCCATTTTGCCTTTCTTCCTGCATATATTTTTCGGATTGCCTGCCGACCTCAGGGAAATCCGTATAATACGGTTGCTGAGACTACTTCGCCTGTTCCGGCTAACTGCATATACCCAGGCTGCGCAATTGATCACGAATGTGTTCAAAAAAAGAAAGAATGAACTGGTGCTAAGCCTGATTTTACTTGTTTTCCTGATCATCATAGCTTCCTGTATCCTTTTCTTCGCTGAACATTTGTATCCTTCTGAAGCGGAAAGCAAATTCAAGAGTATTCCGGACACCTTATGGTGGGCCGTGGTATCACTGACCACAACCGGATACGGAGATATGATACCATTAACAAGTTTAGGGAAAATCCTTTCTTCATTTATCATGATCACTGGCATCGCATTTTTTGCATTGCCCGCTGGTATCATTACGGCTGGGTTCATTGAAGAATTCCGGGTTAGCCGGGTTAGGAAAACACACCGATGCCCTAATTGCGGAGAGTATATTGAGTTTGACGAAGATCACTCACACAAATAGCCGTGTAGGGATTGGCAACAGGCAATCAAGCTATTAGCAATTAGTAACCGGCAATCACTTTTTTAGTAATAGTTTGTAGCTTGAAGCTCGCAGCTTGCAATTAAAACCCCTTCTTGCCCTTAATCTGATATTTTTGCTCGTACCGGTCGTTCAGTTGCTTGTGTTTGTCATCCAGGTTGATCTTTCTTCCCTGGATAAATGCGTCTGTTACGTTGCTCGTGCTCATATCCAGGATGTCACCAGAACTGATAATGAAATTGGCATCCTTACCCGGTTCAATGCTGCCGATCCTGTCAGATACACCCATGATCTTGGCCGCATTCAAAGTAATGGCGGCAATGGCCTCTTCCTTGCCTAACCCGTAAGTAACAGCTGTTCCGGCATTGAATGGAAGATTTTTTCCCCTGGTCTGGTTATCATCATCAGAGATCGCAAACAACACGCCTGCTTTTTGCAGGATGGCAGCCGTTTTATAGGGTTGATCAACATCATCCGAGGTTGTGGTAGGTAAACTATGCGGCTGTTGCAGGATCACAGAAATATTGTTTTGTTTCAATAAGTCAGCGATCTGCCAGCTCTCACTTCCCCCCACGATCACCACGTCAAACCCGAATTCTTTCACGAAGTCAATAGCCACAAGCATCTGCTTCACAGTATTTCCATGTACATACAGCTTTTGTTTTTTGTTGAACAGGTTTTTTACCGATTCGAATTTCAAATTGGCTTCGAGATGAGATTTTACGGTATGGTATGCTTTTGCTTCACGAAAAAATCCTTTTAATTGTTCTATCCGGTCCAGCCCCTCTTTTACAGGGTCTGCCTGCTGTGCTGCATTGGGTCCCCCCGGGGCATTCCCGCCAAATCTTCCAACATTCGGTCGGGGAAGTAAGGAGGGCATATATAAATGCATGCCTGCATCAATTTGCAAAGCGGCATCAGTCCAGGTCCATGCATCCAATTGGACCACTGAAGAAGATCCCGCAAGAAAGCTTCCCTGCGGAACAATGTTTGCAGCGAGGATACCATTTGAACGAAGGGTGTTGATCACTTTTGAATCGGTGTTATAGGCCACGATCGAGCGCACATTAGGATTTAAATCACCCAATTCACGAACGTCGTTTGTGGCCCTGACCGCACTTACTTCAACCAACCCTAATGTGCTTGTAGGCAGGATTAAACCAGGATAAACCTGTTTCCCATTTGCGTCGATCACATTGATCTCACCGGAAGGGATGGTAATATCTTTACCTACTTTTTCAATTTTTCCATCCCGGATCTGGATGATCCCGTTTTCGATCACTTTCCCGTTTCCCACATGGATGGTAGCATTCTTCACATACATCACACCTTTTTGTTCCGGGGCGGGCAGGATATTAGCCTGGGACCAAACAGAAGCTGCTACGAAAACAGTTATTGCGGAGAAAAATAGTTTTTTCATGTTTTCTTTTTTATAAAAAATACTTTCTTTATTTATTTAATGTAGTTGAAGGTTGTTTAAAATTTTTGAATATTTTTCTATATACCTTTTCAACTCGTCAACTTGTCAACGATCCCCACTATTCCTCATCAACCACTAATATACCATGACTATGCCCATGATCATGACAGCTATGCATGACCTGATAACTGGGTTGAGCCGGAATGGTTGGTGTGCCGCTTCTTTTTTCCCCATTCAGCTTCTTCACTAACCTGATCCGTTCGGCCTCAACCTGCTTTTGCAATTGCTCATCTTTCTGCCTGTCGAAATAGACAGTACCATCTACGATCGTGTACAATGATTTTGCATAGATACTAAGCGGGCTATCCGACCAAATTACAAGGTCGGCATCCTTTCCTACTTTAAGGCTTCCTACTTTATCATCAACGCGCAACATTTTAGCCGGGTTGATCGTGACCATGTTCAACGCTTCCTCCGCAGTAAGTCCGCCATATTTTATAGTCTTGGCTGCTTCCTGGTTCAGTCGACGGGCCATTTCTGCGTCATCCGAATTAATGGCAACGTTCAAGCCTACTTTATGCATGATGGCTGCATTGTATGGAATGGCGTCTTCCACTTCCATTTTATAGGCCCACCAGTCAGAAAATGTGGAAGCATTAGAGCCATGTTTCAGCATTTTATCTGCGACCTTATAACCCTCAAGTATATGCGTGAACGTATTTACTGTGAAGCCCATTTTCTCAGCTATTTCGATCAGACCGGTGATCTCGCTTTGCACATAAGAATGGCAGGTGATGAATCGTTTCTTATCCAGGATCTCCACCAGGGCTTCCAGCTCCAGGTCGCGGCGCGGCACTACCAGCCCGGTAGTTTTTTTGGACTTTGCCGTATTATAATCATCCCATTCTTTTTTATAGTCTTTTGCCCGGGTAAATGCATCCACCAGCACCTGTTCAACCCCCATGCGAGTATCAGGATAACGATTATTCGTGCCGGCTGCACCGAAGTTTGAACGTTTTACATTTTCTCCAAGTGCAAACTTTATCTGTCCAGGCCAGCCTGCAAATTTCATTTCATTATCACCAGCACCCCAGCGAAGTTTCAATAATTGGGTTTGACCGCCGATCACATTCGCAGAACCATGCAGGATATGAGATGAAGTAACACCACCGCTTAATTGTCGATATATATTTATGTCGTCAGGTTGAATATTATCTGCAATCCTGACCTCGGATGTTACTGATTGGGCCCCTTCATTGATCGAAGAAGCGGCAATATGCGAGTGCTCGTCGATGATCCCGGCGGAAATATGTTTACCCGTACCGTCAATGATCCTGGCGCTTGGTTCATTCAGGTTTTTCCCAATGGCAGCGATCTTTCCATTCTTTAATAAAATATCCGTGTTTTGCAATACACCTTCCTTTTCGCTGGTCCAGATCGTTGCATTCCGGATAAGTATCGTTTCCTGCCTGGGTTTATTTTCTTCATCCCAGCCAAATGGAAGGAATGGATAAGTGACTTTCCCTGTCACAGGAATTACTTTCTGCTTTACACTATCTGCTTTCACTTCAGTTGTTCTTAAAAAAACAGCTGTCCAGGTGAGATTATTTCCCATGGAATCCAGGCCTGTGCCATTCCATTCGGTTCCGTTATTGATCCCACCCAATCTTATTGCTGAAGCGGGTAATTCTGCCTGGCTGGTCCTTGAAAATCCCGCTGTCGGAAATCCTACTCTCCTGCTTGTATCGACAGGTTGTGTCACAACACGCTCCCCTTCGAGTGGCTGCTGAACTCTCCTGGCTGAATCAGATGGCTGAACGACAGGTCTTGTTGTATCGGAGGGCTGCGTTGTTCTTTCCTGCATCGAAGGCCGTTGCCGCCGTGGCATGGCTGCATAAGCCAATTTGATTTGCTTACCATCATAACTGAACCTGGCATTCATGGTATCCTTCGAATACATACTCACTGAATTCGGGCCTTTCACATCCAGGGTATACTTTTCGGTTCCATTCGGACCATTCACCGTGAGCGCATATATACCAGCAATATTATCCTCGCTTTTCACGGAATATTTTATTCCCTGTATATAATTATAAAGGATGTTTGTTTTTTCATTGAACAATGGTCCATTGGTAATTAAAAAATTAGCCAGCTTACCTGCATCAAGGCTACCCACTTTATCATAGATCCCCAGCGTGATCGCGGGAGTTTTTGTGAGGGCCTCAATCGCCTTGCCTTCGGAAAGTCCGTATTCCATGGCCTTACGGAGATTGGTCCAGAATGAAGTGACCGATCTCAGGTCAGCCGTGGTCAGACAAAAAGGAATGCCTGCTTTTTCAAAAGCGGATGGGTTTACAGGAGCCAGTTCCCAGTGTTTCATATCCTCGAGAGAAACAAAGCGCGCATCATTTGGATCTTCAACGTCCATAGCCAATGGATAATTCAGGGGAAGGATGAACGTGGCGTTGGATGCTTTCATTTCTTTGATCCGCTGGTATTCATTCTGGCCTGCCTTGATAATATATTGTACCCCAAATTCATCCCCAATGCGGTCAGCCCGCAGGTTGTTCCATTTATCATTGGCTTCAAAGATCTGCGGTAGGCCCTGGTTGTCGATCCAGGATTGAAGAGATAGATTAAAACCTTCCTGGTCGGGTTTATTCCTGTACCAGGCTGCATCCAGGTAAGTTTGGCGAAGCAGGGCAATATATCCCATCATGGATGTGGGATAGCTTTGAGTAGAAGTTCCTTTGTTAAAAGAATAATTCGCAGAAGCTTTTTCTTTAATGATCACTAAATTCTCTTTTTGATTTGCCAATGTAACAACAGCCCCGGTGCCTCTTGCTACTCCATCTTTCACATGTGTAAGAACAGTACCAAATCCAGCTTCCCGTAGGGGTTTGGCGGAAGCATCTGTTACATTAAACTGTTTATAAGCATCCACGTCCGATTTGATAGCCTGGTTCCATCCATATGGGCCTTTTACATTCGATTCAAGCTGGGGTGGAGTGTTGAAATTAAAAGCAGTGGGTTGTTGCTGTCGTTGCGGAATTCCGTAATCGGTATAGATATCAATGAAGGAAGGGTATATGTATTTGCCCTTGCAATCAATCTCTACAGCGCCTGCTGGGACAGTTGATCCCGTACCCACAGAAATGATCTTTCCATTTTTGATGACCAGCGTCGCATTGTTGAGAGGGGTCGTTCCATCCTTCACGATAGTCGCATGAGTGAAAGCATAGTGACCATGACGTGGATCAGCAACACCATTCTCGGGAAAAGTAGGTTGGGCAAAAAGGCTGGCAGAAAAGAAAAGGACAAGCAACGGCCAAAGCCCGGATTTCAATTTTCTCATATGATAAATTTTGAAATAATCTTTAGGAACCCCTAATTTAAAGTAATTGCAGCAAACCAAACATCAACTGTTATGAATGGCTAAACGGTAGGTCTTCAAATCCTTATAGGTCTTCACATCCTTCACAAACTTTGGCTACCTTTGAGACTATCAAAATGCCCTCAATGTCATCCCTGAAATCGATTGTAACACTACCCGATTTTTCACTGTCACCACGCATTGATCAGACCGGTGCAGAAGAGCGGGCATCACGTTTTACCAAGCGAAGCATTAAAAAAGAATCGAAGGTCAATGGACTGAAGCTGGTATTGAACATGATCGACCTGACCACGCTCGAAGGAAAAGACACCGAGGGAAAGGTAAGGCAGCTTTGCTATAAGGCCATGCACCCGCATGATGCCCTGGCCGATATTCCTACAGTAGCAGCAGTTTGCGTGTATCCTTCGATGGTAAAAATTGCTAAGAAATCGCTGGGTGAATCAGGGATCAAAGTAGCTTCTGTGGCCACTGCCTTTCCGAGCGGACAAGCGCCAAAAGAAGTCAAGATCAGGGATACGAAATACGCGGTGAATGAAGGGGCCGACGAAGTGGACATGGTGATCAGCCGCGGAAAGTTCCATGCCGGGGAATATAATTATGTATATGATGAGATCGCTGAGATCAAACAAGCCTGTGGGGATGCAAGATTGAAAGTGATCCTGGAAACGGGTGAACTTGGCACATTTGACAAAGTGAGACGAGCCAGTGATATTGCCATGCACGCTGGAGCAGATTTCATAAAAACATCCACAGGTAAGATCCAACCTGCGGCAACGATGCCGGTGACATTGATCATGCTTGAAGCCATCCGGGATTTTTATTATAAGACCGGTAGAATGGTAGGCATGAAACCAGCCGGAGGTATTTCCAAATCAAAACTGGCTTTGCATTATCTCGTCATGGTAAAAGAAGTGCTTGGGGAAGATTGGTTGAATAATGAATGGTTCCGTTTTGGTGCAAGCAGCCTGGCCAATGATGTGCTGATGCAATTGGTAAAAGAAAAGACAGGCGTGTACCAGGCAGCTAATTATTTTTCGATAGATTGAAAACGTGAGACGTGAGGCGTGAAACGTGAAAAGAGCTCCGTAGGAGCGACATTTTGGTAGAGGCCTGTAGGGCCGACAGTTAGAATATCGAACAAGGAACAAGGATGTTTGAAGTGAGAAGGGAATGATGAATTTACGAATGGTAGAGAGCCGATTTCGAAATTCAAAAATCGATGTTGCTTGTTTCATAATTCACAAAGCTGGTCACAAAAACATATAGAAATGCCCACCAAGAAAAAAGCTCAAGCAAAAAACAATACGCTCAAATTAAAATTTGACACCAGTTGGAGCTATGCACCTGCCCCGGAAAGTAAATCGGCTGCGACCATCAATCCACAATACGATCTTTTTATCAATGGAAACTGGCAAAAACCGGTAAGTAAAAAATATTTCGAAACTATAAATCCGGCGAATGAAGAAAAGCTGAGCGAAGTTGCAGAAGCAGGTGCTGCTGATGTGGACAATGCAGTAAAAGCTGCGCGCAACGCATATGAGAAGGTCTGGAAAAAAATGCCTCCGAAAGAAAGAGGAAAATACATTTACCGTATCGCGCGAATGATCCAGGAACGTGCCCGTGAATTAGCGATCGTGGAATCACTTGATGGGGGCAAACCCATTCGCGAGAGCCGGGATTTTGATGTACCTACCGCGGCGAATCATTTCTTTTATTATGCAGGCTGGGCCGATAAACTTGACTATGCATTTCCTAATCGTGCTACAGAACCTTTGGGTGTTGCAGGGCAGGTGATCCCCTGGAATTTTCCATTGCTAATGGCAGCCTGGAAAATCGCACCCGCTTTAGCGACGGGAAATACGGTTGTATTGAAACCTGCAGAAACCACCCCCCTGACTGCGCTGAAACTCGCGGAGATCATCCAGGAATCGGGTTTACCACCGGGTGTTGTAAATATTGTCACAGGTGCTGGGGCAACGGGTGCCGCTATCGTTAATCATCCTGATATAAATAAAATTGCTTTTACCGGCTCCACTGATGTTGGAAAGATCATTCAGCGCGCTATTGCAGGAACTAATAAAAAAGTGACGCTTGAATTAGGTGGTAAAGCGGCAAACATCATTTTTGAAGACGCCCCGATCGACCAGGCGGTGGAAGGTGTGATCAATGGCATTTATTTCAACCAGGGCCATGTATGTTGCGCAGGTTCCAGGTTGTATGTACAGGAATCAGTGGCTAGAGAGGTCATTAAGAAACTCCGGGACCGTATTGAGTCATTGATCGTGGGTGATCCACTTGATAAGAACACGGATATTGGTGCGATCAACTCACGCGCACAATTGGAGACCATTGAAAAATATCTCAGCATTGGAAAAAAAGAAGGTGCAGAGATGTACCAAAGCAGTTGTTCATTGCCGGGGAGAGGTTTCTGGTGCAGGCCGACATTATTCACCAATGTGGCGCAGAGCAATCGCATTGCCCAGGAGGAAATTTTCGGCCCTGTCCTGGCGATCCTCACGTTTAGAACGGATGATGAAGTGATCGAGAAGGCAAACAATTCTCCTTATGGTTTAAGTGCGGGAGTATGGACAGACAAAGGTTCGAAGATCTTCAACATGACGCGGAAAATGAGAGCGGGAGTTATATGGGCCAATACATTCAACAAATTCGATCCCTCCTCTCCTTTTGGTGGTTATAAAGAAAGTGGTTTTGGAAGAGAGGGTGGATTGCATGGATTGTTGCCCTATTTGGAGTTGGTTTAATACGATTTAAAGGATGCAATGGTTTGAAGTTGTTTTAAAAGAAACAGGTTTATTGCAATATTTGAAAACCTATCCGGCATGAAAATATTTTCAACTATTTCAGCTATCCTGACATTTATTGTTTTAACAAGCAGCCATTGCAAGAAGCCTCCTCTTACCCCAGTATTACCTCCGGAGACACAAACAGGTGCCAATACATTCGGCTGCAAGATTAACAATATCATTTATATACCTCGAGGAAGCGGTAACTGTTATAAATACTTAGTTCAATATTACAGGAGCGATAGCACTCTCCTAATTAAAACAAACGAAGGTTGTGGGGCGGGATTGAACATATATTTGAAAAATGTTTTTGAAGTAAAAGATTATCAAATATTCATGCCTATAGATAATGCTTTTTTATATTCAAACTCAAACACATCATGCAACTGGTTCGATCGAACTAATTCACTTCAAACCGGTATAATAACAATAACACGATTTGATCTTCTCAACAAAATTGTTTCAGGCCGCTTTTATGGCGTATTAAAGCAAAGCAGTTGCCCCGATGTAAATATTACCGAAGGACGATTTGATTTTGTAATGGACGTTTACAATTAAACTAAAACTAATTTTATGAAAAGAATTTTTCTATTATTATTTTCTGCAGCAATCTATTCTGCAACTTACTCTCAAAACACACCAGATTCGTTTGCTAATCGCATCAATTACATTTTCCAATACGTTGATAAGAATCAAATTTCAACAGGGCTACTTTCTGACTATGGAATAGATTTCTTGAATCTTAATAATTATACTGGCCAACAGCTTCACGACAGTAATTATGTAGGAAATAATGAATGGATATCCATTTATGCAAGCGTTTATAGCAGTCAGGTAAGGTTGGTAAATAGTTTACCACCGCCGGATTCTGTTGCTTCAAAATTCAATAATTATAATTTGCCCAGCGAGACTACAGGCTTGGCTATTCTCTATTATGATTATAACAGTTGTCGCGATGATGCTCTTTCAGCGGGACTAGTATCAATCGAAAATGACCAGATTTTTGATGTCCCCAATAGGACCCAATCACCATTAAAAACTTGCAGGCATGGAAAGAACTGATATAAAAAAATCATCGCTCCGGATAGGAGAAGATGGTATCGAGAAAAAAACTTCGTCCAAACGACTTGAAGTTTTAAAAACCTATAAAATATATATAGGTGGCCAGTTTCCCAGGACTGAATCTGGCAGGTATTATGTGCCGGTAAACAATGCAGGAAAAAAACTGGCGAATGTCTGCTTAAGTTCAAGGAAAGATTTCCGCGACGCGGTGGTTGCAGCAAGAGGCGCTTTTGGAGGCTGGAGCGGAAGAGCTGCTTTCAACCGGAGACAGATCCTGTACCGGATGGCGGAGATGCTTGAAGGAAGAAAAGCTCAATTTATTGAGGAACTTGTTCAGCAAGATTCCACCAAATCAAAGGCGGAGAAAGAAGTGAATGCTGCGATTGACCGATTGATCTATTATGCTGGCTGGTGTGATAAATTCCAGCAATTGTTCAGTTCCGTCAACCCGGTAGCGACCTCTCATTTTAATTTCTCAGTGCCTGAACCAACCGGGGTGGTGGCGATCATCGCTCCTCAAAATGATTCTTTGTTAGGATTAGTTTCCATGATAGCGCCGGTGATCGCGGGCGGCAATACCTGCGTGGTCCTGGCATCCGAAAACAAGCCCCTTTGTGCTGTAACCTTTGCCGAAGTGATCAATTCGTCGGATATGCCCGGCGGCGTTGTGAATATTTTAACAGGAAAGCCATCGGAACTGGCATCCTGGTTCGTAGAGCATATGGATGTGAATGCAACCATTTATTGCGAAAAGAATTCTGAAACAAAGAAAATGATGCGTGAGAAGTCAGCATTGAACCTGAAACGTATTTTCTTTTATGATAAAGTAAATTGGAATTCGACGCAAGGGCAGTCACCTTATTTTATTATGGACGTGCAGGAGATTAAAACTACCTGGCATCCTATCGAGAATATTGCTGGTGCGGGAGGAGGTTATTGATAGTTTAGAGTTGAGAGTTTAGGGTTTAGGGTTTAAAGTAGATAGGCCCCAAGTTTTTACGAAACATAAAAAAACATTAAAATCATTCCTAGCATTTATGAAAGTTTCTCAATGAAGAACGCTAAACTCTAAACCCTCAACTCTAAACTTTCATTCTGGTAAGATTTTTGGACTTATGCAAATCATGAAATTTTTCTTCTTTGGTCTTCTTCTTTCTCTTTCTTTTTCCACCCTCGCCCAGGACTTTGAAGGAAAAAAAAGTAATGATACCAATACTGTAATAGTTCATAAAGATCCGCGGATCGACCTGCTGGTAAAAAAACAGGCACAAATAAATGAAGAGACCAGCCGGAATGCCCGGCGCACCGCTAAAGGCTACCGGCTGATGATCATTAGTACAATTAATCGGGATGAAGCGATCTCGGCAAAAACAAAGATCTACACTTACTTTCCCGAGTTGAAAGCCTACATGTGGTATCAATCTCCATACTTCCGGCTGAAAGTGGGCAATTTCAAAGAACGCGAAGATGCCGAAGCCTACCAGAAACGTCTAAATATTTATTTCCCGCGCGGAGTCTTCATTATGAGAGATATCGTTGAAGTCAGGCCGGGAAAAATTGAAGAAGAGTTGTAAAGATCAAACCCAAATTCCAAATTCCCATTTATTATGCTATAAAAGTAAATATTACACTTATCTGTAGAACCATTTGGAATTTGTGATTTGGGTTTTGGTATTTTTGTTGTTATGCTGCTTGAGAAAATAAAGGATCTCGCCAAAAAATACACTCCTGAGTTCATAGATATCCGTCATCATATTCATGCACACCCCGAGTTGAGTTACCAGGAATTTGAAACTTCGAAACTGATCCAGCAAAAACTGCAGGAATTTGGGATACCATTCGAAATAAAAGCGAATACGGGTGTAGTTGGTTTGATTAAAGGAAAAGACCATCGTCATCGCGTCGTAGCTCTCCGTGCGGATATGGATGCACTGCCGATCAGGGAAGAGAATAATGTTCCATATAAATCAACAATTCCGGGTGTGATGCATGCCTGCGGACATGATGTACATACAACCTGCCTGTTAGGTGCAGCCCGTGTATTAAATGAACTGAAGGATGAATGGAGTGGAACTATAAAACTCATCTTTCAACCCGGGGAAGAAAAGAATCCGGGAGGAGCCAGTATGCTGATCGCGGAAGGTGTATTAAAAGATCCTGAACCGAAAGCCATACTGGCCATGCACGTGCATCCTGGTTTATCTACTGGCAAACTGAGTTTCCGCGGCGGAAAGGTTATGGCCAGCGCGGATGAATTATACATCACTGTCAAAGGCAAAGGGGGTCACGCGGCATCCCCGCATATGACCATTGACCCCATCTTCATTGCCTCGCATCTAGTGATCGCGTTGCAACAAGTGGTTAGTCGAAACAATAATCCATTCAATCCTTCGGTTCTTTCCATCACATCGTTTATTGGAGGCAACACCACCAACGTGATCCCCAATGAAGTAAAACTCATGGGAACATTCAGGGCCATGGACGAACAGTGGAGAATGCAGGCGCATGATATCATTATTAAAAGAGCAACCGAACTGGTCCAATCCATGGGTGGCGTGATCGATATAAAAATAGACAAAGGCTACCCTGCCGTGCACAACAACGAACAGTTGAATGAATTCGCAAAACAAAAAGCGGTGGAATTCATGGGGGCGGAAAATGTGGAAGAAACGGAATTGCGGATGGGTGCGGAAGATTTTGGATTTTATGCACAACAAGTCCCCGCTTGTTTTTACCGCGTCGGAGTGATGAATAAGAAAAAAGGGATCGTCTCCGGTGTACATACCCCTACATTTAATATTGATGATGATGCCATTGAAACAGGCATCGGCATCATGGCTTGGCTGGGTAGCACTATCCATATCCCTTAGTGAATCCCCACTCGGTTGATTATTTTGTATTTTGCACGACTGAATGATGATGATGTGCTGAAGGAACACCAAAAGCTTAATTATGGCCAGTGATCTGCGCAAAGAACAGGCTCTTGAATATCACTCCAAAGGTCGCCCGGGTAAAATTGAGGTCATTCCCACCAAAGAAGCAAAGACACAAAGAGATCTTTCCCTCGCTTATTCACCTGGCGTAGCTGAACCCTGTAAAGAGATCGTCTCCAATAAAGAGAACGTTTATAAATACACCGCGAAAGCAAACCTGGTCGCCGTGATCACGAATGGTACGGCCGTCTTAGGCCTGGGGGATATTGGACCGGAGGCTGGAAAGCCGGTCATGGAAGGTAAAGGTGTGTTGTTTAAGATCTTTGCAGACATTGATGTATTTGATATCGAGATCGCGGAAAAGGACCCCGAGAAATTCGTGCAGATCGTTAAGTCACTCGAACCCACGTTTGGTGGCATCAATCTGGAAGATATCAAGTCTCCCGAATGCTTCTACATTGAAAAAAGACTGAAAGAAGAGCTACATATTCCTGTTATGCACGATGATCAGCATGGTACGGCGATCATCAGTGCAGCGGCCTTATTAAATGCCCTTGAACTGCAAAAGAAAAAGATCGAGAAAGTAAAATTTGTGGTCAATGGGGCTGGAGCAGCTGCCGTGGCCTGTATGATGTTGTATGAAGCGTTGGGAGCTAATCATGAAAACTTTCTCGTGTTTGACAGAAAAGGTGTCTTGCACAAGAACCGTACAGATCTGGATGAAATCAAAAAGAAGTTCGCCAATGCGAAAGGCGATATCACGCTTGACCAGGCGATGAAGGATGCAGATGTGTTCATTGGCCTCAGTGCGGGTAATGTGGTCTCACCCGAAATGGTAAAAAGCATGGCAAAGAATCCCATCGTATTTGCGATGGCCAACCCGGATCCTGAAATAAGCTGGGAAGAAGCTACCGGCGCCAGGAAGGATGTGATCATGGCAACCGGCAGAAGCGATTATCCCAACCAGGTAAACAACGTACTGGGATTTCCCTATATTTTCCGGGGTGCATTGGACGTGCGTGCCACACAGATCAACGAGCCCATGAAACTCGCAGCTGTTAAAGCACTGGCAGATCTCACCAAGACACCGGTCCCGGATATTGTGAACATGGCATATAATGAGAAAAATATTGTTTTCAATGAAAACTACATCATACCCAAACCGCTTGACCCTCGTTTATTGGCGACTGTAGCTCCGGCCGTTGCCCGTGCCGCTGTGGAAAGCGGCGTTGCCCAATATCCGATCACGGATTGGGATAATTATATCAACACCCTGAACAGCCGGCTTGGCCTGGATAACCAGGTGATGCGTGTGATCGGGAACAAAGCAAGACGTGAACCCAAACGAATTGTTTTTGCAGAAGCTGATAACCTGAAGATCCTTAAAGCTGCACAGATCACCTTCGATGAAGGTATCGGTTATCCCATCCTGCTTGGTGACGAAACTCGGATCAAGGGAATTGCCGTTGCCAATGGAATTGACCTGGAAGGAATCCCCATCTTTGATCCGCGTAGTGATGCCATGGAAGAGAAAAGGCTGCAATACGGTGATATTTTTTTTAAGAAAAGAGGGAGAAGAGGTTTCAATGCTTATGAATCGAAAAAAGTAATGAAGGACCGGAATTATTTTGGATGCATGATGGTGGAATTGGGAGATGCCGATGCGATGATCTCGGGCCTGGCAAAAAACTACCCGGACACGATCCGGCCTGCGCTGCATACGATCGGTACCGAGGAGGGCGTAAAGAAAATAGCAGGCATGTATCTTATGTTAACAAAAAAAGGGCCGCTGTTTCTTGCTGATACAACAGTTAATTTCAATCCGACTGCAGAAGAGCTGGCAGATATAACGGTCATGGTTGCCCGTGAAGTGAAGAATTTCAATATTACACCGCGCGTCGCCATGCTGAGTTATTCCAATTTTG
>Ga0196964_10000396_pt1 | contig 28258 bp, 32 predicted proteins | sample S1_10metaG_FD_148615 | JGI IMG/M metagenome (GOLD analysis project Ga0196964, IMG submission 148615) | Soil microbial communities from Anza Borrego desert, Southern California, United States - S1_10 | ecosystem: Environmental > Terrestrial > Soil > Desert | place: USA: California | collected... | reverse complement strand
TGTCGCGCTGGACTGGTTCCATCGACAGCATCCGCAGCATGCATTCAGCGGCGAAGTCTTCCGGCAATTCCGACAGTACTTTGGCCGCGTGCTCGGGGCGCACCTTTGCCAGCACGACCGCGACCGTTTGCGGATATTCGTTCTTGAGATAGCTGGCGAGCACCGCCTCGTTCACGTTGGCCAGCTTATCCCAGATGTTGCGGCCCGCCGGACCGCGGATCTCCTCCATCAGGCTATCGACTTTTTCCTTCGGCAGGATGTTGGCGAGCATGCGTTGCGTCTGCTCGATCGAGCCCATGACCGACCCGGCGCCCGACATGCGCTGCACGAACTCGTGCACCACCGCTTCGACGATGGGGGACGCGACAACTCCGAGCGACGCCATCGCCTGGGAGACCTCTTTGATCTCGTCTTCCTCGAGCATGCTCCAGAGCTTCTTGGCTTCTTCGCCAAGCGCCATCAGCACGATCGCCGACTTTTCCGCGCCGGTGTAGCGACTAAGATCGACGTTCGCGCCCGGTTCGGCGGTGGGGACGCGGACGTCGGCGGGTTTGGCGAGCGCGTTCATCGGTTACAACGCGTTGTTCAGCCAGCCGCGGATGATCTGCGCCGATTCATCCGGGTGCTGGTTCACGACCTCAGCCATCTTCTTGACAGACGACTGACGCACGCGGCCGCCGATCTGCGCCACATCGATGCCATCGTCTTCGTTTGCCGCGATTGCTCCGCCGGCCGGCCCAGGCAACGCCGCCGCTCCGCCGCCCGCACCTGGCAGGGCGGGCACGCCGCCCGCCGCGGCGTTGGCGCCGCCGCGCATCAAGCCGCCGATCAACGGCCGCAGCACGAAGAAGACGAAAGCGAGAGAGGCGATGAGCGCGGCTACGATTTCGATGATGCGCATCACGTCGAGATTGCCGAGGAAGGCGAACATGCCGGGCTCTTCCGCTGCCGGGCCGGGCGCCGAGCGTGCGAACTGCGTGTTCACGACTTCCACCGTGTCGCCGCGTTCGGCGTTGAAGCCGACAGCCGAGCGTACAAGCGCGGTCAGCCGCTGCATTTCTTCTTCGCTGCGCGGCGCGTAGCTTGGCTGCGCGTTTTCGCCTTCGCCGGGCGTCGTCACGCCATCGACCGCGACTGCGACCGAGAGCCGGCGCACGCGGCCGCCTTCGCTGATCTCGGTGCGTGTTGTCCGCGAGATCTCGTAGTTTACGGTTTCTTGGCTCGACGAACTTTCCGGCCCTCCGCCGCCCGACGCCGCGCCCGCCGTGGTGTCCGGCACGTTGACGCCGGCGCTGGCCGCGCCGCCTTCGCTGCCGTCGGTGCTGGTTTCTTCGGTGGTCGATGTTGAGCGAACCACCCGGCCTTCGGGATCGTAGCGTTCGGACGTCTCGCTCACGCGACTGAAGTCCATTTCCGCGCTGACCTGCACGCGGGCATTGCCCTGCCCGACAACGCCTTCGACGATATCGGTCACCGTGCGGCGGATGCGCTCCTCGACGGCCACTTGGCGCGAGTCGATGCCTTCGGCGACCGCGCCTTCCTCCGTCTGCGCCGCCGCGAGCAGGCGTCCCGTCTCGTCCAATATGGTCACGCGATTGGCGTTCAGACCCGGCGTTGCGCTGGCCACCAGATTCCGGATCGCGCGCACTTGGTCCGGCGTCAGCGCGTCACGGCGCAGCTGCAGCACGATGGAAGCCGACGGTTGCTCGGTCTCGCGCGCGAACAACTGCCGCTCCGGCAACACGAGGTGAACACGCGCCGAAGCAATGCCATCCAATGATGCGATCGTGCGCGCCAGCTCGCCCTCGAGCGCGCGCAGGCGATTGATGTTCTGCTGGAACTGGGTTTGGCCGAGCGCGTCCGGCTCGTCGAAGATCTCGTAGCCGATGGAGCCGCGCGAAGGCAGGCCCTCGGCCGAGAGCATCATGCGCGCTTCCAAGACGCGCGAGCGCGCCACGAAGATGGACGAACCGTCGCCGCGTAGCTCGAACGGGATGTCCGCCGCTTCCAGACGCTGGCTGATCTCGCCCGCTTCGCGCATGTCCACGCCCGCGAACAAGAGCGCCTTCTCTTCTCCGCCGATACGGAACACGAGCGTGAAGAGAAGGGCCGCTACCACGGCGGCAATGCCCAGCGCCGCGAACAGGCGCGTTGGGCCAGCCTTTAGCAGCAATTGGGAAAAGCCGTTCAAGCCCGCCTCTGCACATGCGGCGAGGCCCCAGAATCACCTGGGCAAATCTCACCGGTCGGCAGAAATTGCCGGGCCGGGCGTGAAACAATGGTAAATGCGATGGCCAGTAGCGAATGGCGAATAGGGACGACAGGAGTCGTTTCACCCCCATTCGCCATTCGCCCCAACGCACAAAAGCCCCCGCCAGCGAAGGCGGGGGCTGTTTGTGCGGTCTGAGTGCACCGTCGCGACGGCGCGGCGTCGTCAGACGCCGGCCGCGCGATAGTGCTGGATGCGGGTGGTGCGCAGACCGGGAAGCCCGTGCTTCTCGATCGACTTGCGCCAGCCGTCGAATTCCTCTTCCGACAAGCCATAACGCGCGCACGCATCTTCAAGCGTCAGCAGACCACCGCGGACAGCGGCGACCACTTCGGCCTTACGGCGGATGACCCAACGGGTCGTGCCGGGCGGCGGCAAATCGTCAAGCGTGAGGGGATTCCCGTCGGGACCCATCACCACCCCATCATAGCGGCGTTGCTTCTGCATAGCGCCTTTCTCCTCTTTATTGAGGAGCATCATAGATTGGATGGGCTAAGAAACGACTAAGGCGAATCGCGAATTCATGTCACGCGAATGTTCCGAATTAGAACACGTCTTCCCTTACTCGTTTCTTACCCGTTGGCGAAAACCTAGCGCTTCACACGCAACAGCTCTTCGAGCATCTCGTCCGCCGTTGTGATGATGCGGGAAGACGCCGAGTAGGCGCGCTGCGTGGTGATGAGGTTTGTGAATTCCGACGCGAGATCGACATTGGACGCTTCGAGCGCGCCCGAAACGATCCGCCCCGCGCCGCCCGCGTTCGAGGCATTGATGTTGTAGAGGCCGGACTCCAGCGTCGTGCGGAACGCGCCGCCGACATCGGCTTTCAATCCGTTGGGATTGAGGAACGTCGCCAGCGGGATCTGGTAGAGCGCGCGCGCCCGCCCGTTCGAGAATTGCGCAGTAAGGAACCCGTCGCCTTCGAGCACGAGCCCGACGAGGTCGCCAGGCGGCACGCCGTCAGCGGTTACGCTGGTGACGCCGAAGCTGTTGGCGAACTGCGTCATGCCGGTGGCGAGGTCGAGTGTGATCGCCTGGTCGGCGGCCCCGGTTGTAGTGGCCCAGTCAATTGTGAAGGCGCCGTTGATGTTCTGCACCGTCGATGCCGTGCCGTGGCCGGCGACGCTTGCCACTGTGCCGTCCGTATTGAAGTTGAGAATGCCGGCCGCAAGGACGCCGCCGCTGAGAGCGCCGCCGGTGACGTTGGTGTTGGGACGGGCATACGCCTCGACTCGCCAGGTGTTCGGTCCGGTCTTTAGGAACCCGAACGCGATCGTGCGCGGCGCGCCCAGGCTGTCATAGATTTCCAGCGAACTTTCGAAATGTGGCGTGATGGTGCCCGTCGCCATGTCGCCGACGTCGTAGGCGCCCTGCGCGCCGGCGTAATCGGTTTGTCCTGAGTTCAGGTTGGCGTTCAGGCCCACATTGGCGGTGGGTTCAGCCAGACCGCCGACGCCGGAAATGTTCACCGGCTCGATCGCTGAAAGCGACGTGGGGGAGGAGGTGACCGACCCATCTGTGCCGACCGGCCAGCCTTGCAGGAAGAGACCTTGCGCGTTCACCATGTAGCCGTCGGCGTCGATCGTGAACGAGCCTGCGCGCGAGAACAGCACGCTGCCGCCATTGGAAAGCTGCTGGTTATTGGTGGAGACGATGAAGAAGCCGTCGCCCGAGATCGCGAGGTCGGTCGTCGAGCGCGATTGCTCGAGCGAGCCCTGTAGCGAGATCTGCTGGCGCACCAACGGCAAAACGCCGCCGGCGTTGTATGTGGTGTTGGCGTTCTGCGCGTTGACCAGTGCGCTGAAGTCGACGCCAGAGCGCTTGTAGCCGACCGTGTTCACGTTGGCGATGTTGTCGGAAATGACGGCCAGCGCGCTCGAATTGGCCGTGAGGCCGGAAACGCCCGCGCGCAAGGCGGTATAGATAGACATTGTCCCAGCTCCATCGCCGAAGGCGTCCCCCGCCTCGGCGCAAAAAGTCCAATGATGGAGCGCTTCTGCGCGTAAAGCGCCGGCGTTCGGCCGGCGCCTGTTCTCAGCCGATGTCGAGCACCGAGCGAATTGTGCTCAATTCGCGCGTGCCCGACGGCGTAATGACGACGGGCACGCTTCCGGAGAAATCGACGCCCATGATGCGTTCGCGGACGTTCACGGTCGGCGCGATTTCCTCGCCGTCGGCGCCCTCCGCTTCGAAGGTGATGGTGTAGACGCCGTCCGGCGCGGTCGTGCCGTCTGTCTTCTTGCCGTCCCAAGTGAAGAGATGTTCGCCCGCGCCGCGCGGCGCAGTCGTCGTCTCGTACACCGTGCGCCCACTGCGGTCCTTGACGGTGACGGTCATTGACGTCGCCGCCTCGGGAAGATTGTACGCCCAGTTCGCCGCACCGCCGGCGAGGTAAGTCTCATCGGCTTCGATGATCGCATCCCTGCCCAGATAGGAGAGGGCGGCGCCCGCGGACGCGGCTTGATACTGGGCCACAAGGCCTGTGAGCTGTTCGTTCGTGCGGATCTGTTGCTCAACCTGGCTGAACTGAACCAGCTGCTGCGTGAATTGTGTGGAATCCATCGGCGCGAGCGGGTCCTGGTTCTGCAGTTGAGCCGTGAGCAAAACGAGGAACGTGTCGTAATTGTCCGAGAGGCGCGTGCGCGAGTTGTTTTCTTGCGCGGCGGCGGCGTTCGCCGCGGAAAGGGGATCGATCGGCATCGCTTTACACCATCACGTCCACGCGCACGCCGCGCCAACGCTCGTACCCGAGCGGCCGCGCGGTGATGGGCGCTGTGTCTTCAACTGGCGCCGCTTCGCCGCTGATCGGGCCACCGAATTCAGCGGTCTGGGCCTGCTCGCCGCCTTGACGCAAATCGAACGACAGTCCGCTGTCGCTGAGCTCAAGGCCGGCGCCGTGCAGCATCTGTTCGAGATCGCGCGCGTGACGCGCCAGCTCGGTGAGCGCTTGCGGGCTGTCGGCGGCGATCACCGCCGTCACGCGATGATCGCGCGACACTTCCATCCGCACTTCAACACGGCCGAGCTCCGGCGGATCGAGGCGCAGTTCGAAGCGCGTGTTGCCGCCGTCGAACTTGCGCACGATCCCGCGCGCGACCTGATGCGCCGCGGGCGCGATGCGCGCCGCACTTTGGTCTGTGGAGGCGTGCTGTGTCTGGATCGATGAGGACGTGGCGCTCGCTGTCGCCGAAGTTGTGGACTGCTGCTGCGGTTGGCCAGTGTCCGGCGCGTCGAGCAATGAGGAGAATGCAGCGGCGTCCTTTGGAGCGCTATGCGGCGACGTAGCCTTGGCGTTCGCGCGCGAGGCGGCGGTGGGCGCGGGCGCTGGGGGTTGATCCGTTGCGGCCGATGCAGTTTCAGCTTTCGCGTCTGCATGGGCGGGCGCGGCCTTTGCTTGCCGCGCGACGTGTTCGTGAGGCGCGGCGGACTGCGTTGGGATCGGCGCGATTGCGGTCAGTGCGGCGTCCGCCGCTTCAGCCGCTGGCGCGCTGGTCGGCGCGGCAACCGCAGAAGTGGGGTTCGCGGGCGCAGCTTGCGGCTGCGCCGTCGCCGCTGCGTATTGCGCAGGCGGCGGTGCTTGCGTTGCATTGGTCTCAGCCGGCGCGGCGCTCTTTTGCGCGTCGGGCTTCGCTTCCGGCGCGGACGTTGCGGCGCTCGGCTTGGTCGGCGCGGCATCCGTGTTCGCCGCCGCAATCGCTTGCGGTGCGGGCCCCGCGGTTTGCGCGGGCGCGCTGGCTGGCGCTGCCCGCCTTGCATGCGGCGCCGTGGCGTGCGTCTCCGTTTGCGGCGCTGCTTGCGGAGCGTCCGCGAACAGCTGAACAATCACAGCGGAAGCCGCTGGCTCTGCTGCAACTTGAGTCACCGGCGCGGCCGCCGCGACTGGCTCAACCGGGCCGCCAAGCAGCGCGTCGCTCGGGTTAGCGGTTTGCTCCGGCGGTTTCGGCTCGCTCGCTTGTTCGGGACCCGGCGCAGCTTCATTCGCCGGCGCCGAATCCGCCTCGTGCGTCGCCGCTTCGAGGTGGTCCTCGAAGCTCGGTCGGTCATCGAACGCAGGGCGCGCCTCCCGCGCCGGCGCTTGCCGGGCGGGCGGTGTCGCCACGTCGAGGACGGCGTCTGCCGCGAAGTCCATGCATCCCCCTGCCGCGCGGGCTTGTCCTGGCGCGCAGCAGCGACATGCGAGCAAGCGCCGGGCCAACCGAGTAACCAAGAAAAATCTCATAAAAACAATGCATAGCCGCGCCCGTTCGGTGCTCTTCCAGGCAAATGGCGCCGCCTAGCCCGGCAGCTTCTGCCGGCCGATTAACCGTGGCCCGAGGGTTGCGAAGGAAGGACCGCGCGCGGGCGGACCCTCTCTGCACCACCCCCGCATCGCGCTGGAGAAAACTGTGCAACGACAAGCACTTGCGTCCGATCGTGCGCGCGCAACCGCGAGCGCAGACACCCGGCAAAATGCGCCGGGCGCCGGGCGCCTTCTGCCGGGAGCGCAGTCATGACGAGCCTTTCCAGCGTCCTTCTCTCGGGTCTGTCGGGGCTCCGCGCCGCGCAGGCCGCCATGGGCGTCACCTCTAACAACATCGCGAACGCCAACACCCCCGGCTACGTGCGAACCGACATCACGCTGGCGCCGCGCACTCAGCTTGGCGCGGGCGCCGGCGTGGACATTAGCAGCGTCCAGCGCGCCGCCGACCGCTTCCTCGCCACCGCGAGCTACATCGCGACGGCCGCGCATGGCGCAGCTTCGGTGCGCGCCGACTTGCTGGCGCGCGCGCAGTCCAACTTCGGCGATCCCGCCAGCGATACCTCGATGTTTGCGACGCTGGACGAGTTCTGGTCGGCGCTCACCGAGCTCGGCGTCGATCCATCGTCCACGCTACGCCGTGTCGATGCAGTATCGACGCTGCAGTCGATGTTCTCCGAGATTCACCGCATCGGCCAATCGCTGCAGGATCTCACCGCGGAAGCGGATCAGCGCATCTCGGAATCGGTTTCCGAGGCGCAGAGCCTCATGGATCGCATCGCCAAGCTCAACGATGAGATCCGGCTCAACAAGCGCACCGGGGCCGACGCCAGTTCGGCGGAGAACGCGCAATCGGCGCTGATCGACGAGCTCTCCGCCATTCTGGACGTACGCGTATCGCCTGTGCCCGAAGGCGGCGTGCATGTGCGCACCAGCGGCGGCGCTCTGCTCGTTGGGCTCACAGCGGCGCAGCTGAGCTACACGCCGAATTCCTCGCCTTTCGCGACGCATGGCGTGATCAGCATCAATGAAGACCTGGGCACGCAGTCGAACCTCGAACCGTTCCTGCTTGGCGGCGAACTCAAGGGCCTCTTGCAGGTGCGGGATCACGATCTCGTCGGCCTCAGCGAAGCGCTCGGCGGATTTGCCGCGGCGTTAGGCGATGCGCTCAACGCCGTGCACAACGAGAACTCGTCATCGCCAGCGGTGAGCACGCTCACCGGGCGGCAGACCGGTCTGATGGGTTCGGATGCGCTCGCCATGACGGGCGAGGCCATCATCGGGGTTACCGACGCCTCCGGAAATCTGACGCAGCGCCTGCGCATCGACTTCGACGCGCGCACGATCACGGGCGAGGCGCCGGCGGCTGTGTACAATTTCGGCGGCGGCGCGATTGCGGCATTCGCCACCGCGCTGAACACGGCGCTTGCCGCGGCGACGCCCGCCGGCAGCGCGAACTTCACCAATGGCGTGCTCTCGATGAGCGCGAGCAATGGCGGCGGCCTTGTCGTGCAACAGGATCCGAACGATCCCAGCGAGCGCGCCGGCCGGGGCTTTTCGCACTTCTTTGGGCTCAACGATCTCGTGTCGCGCCCGACGCCGATGTTCTTCGAGAGCGGCGTGCAGGGCACGGATCAGCATCGCCTCCAGTCTGGCGGCCAGATCACGTATCAGGTGCGCGATTCCTTCGGCCGCTTCATCGCCGAACGAACCGTCACTATTTCGGGCGCGCTCGCTGCGGGCACATCGACCTGGAACGATCTCATCGCCGCACTCAACGCAAACGGCACGGGCCTCGGCGAATTCGGCGTGTTCTCGCAAGACGCCCAGACTGGCCGCATCAGCTTCGCCAACAATCCAGCATTCCAGATCGCGCTCGTCTCCGACTCGACGCAGCGCGGCTCGACCGGCGTGTCGTTCTCGGCGCTGCACGGCCTTTCAGACGCCTCTACCGCCGCGCGCGCGATGGAGGTCAATGTCGATTCCGCCATCGCCGCCGATCCTGGTCTGCTCGCCGTCGGACGGCCCGATCTTACCTCCGCGATCGGATCGCGGATCATCGAGGCGGGCGATAATCGCGGCGCCTCAGCGCTGGTGGCCGCGCGCGATTCAATGCGGGGATTTCCTGCCGCCGGCGTTCTCACCGCGCAGACGACGACGCTCGCCATCTACGCCGCGCGGCTCGGCGGCGAAGCGGGACGCTTGGCGTCGGACGCTCAGCGGGCCTCGAAAGGGGCGGAAGCCGTCGCCACCGCGGCCGGCGATCGCCGCGCGCAGATCGAAGGGGTCAGTCTCGACGACGAACTCTTAAAGATGACCACCTATCAGAACGCCTATGCCGCGGCCGCGCGCGTCATCCAGGCGGCCACCGAGATGCTCGATATCCTCATGGCCATTGGCTATCGCTGATAGGAGAACGCCGTGAGCGGCCCGCTAACACTTCGTTTCACCACGCAGGCCACGCTGGACATCCGGCGCATCACGCAGGAACTGTCCGCGCTGCAGGCGAAGGTCGCTTCCGGCCGTGAAGCGAAAGATTTGCAGGGCTTCGGCGGCGCTTCGAGCCGTTTGATCAACGCCCAATCCATGCGCGCCAATGCGGACTCGCGCGCCTCCGTGATCAACCAGCTGCAAGCGCGCTTCGGCGTGCAGGGCGCCGCGTTAGGTCAGGTCGCGGAAGCTGCGGGGCTTCTCGCGCAATCCATCCGCGAAGCGATCAGCGCCAACGACGGCCGCGGCATCGGCACCGAACTCGATCTCACATTCTCAAGCGTCGTCTCCGCGCTGAACGAAACCTGGAATGGCCAGCCACTGTTTGCCGGCGAGCGCCAAGGCCAGGGTCCGATCAAAATCAGCACGCTCGATCAGCTGCAGGCGGCGACGGGGCCGGACGATATCTTCGACGAGGCCGAGCGCCATCAGGTGCTCGATCTCGGCGCCGGCGAGCCCATTGTTCTATCGGCGAAGGCTTCCGAGCTATCTCAAGGGCTGTTCGACACGCTGAGCGATCTCGGCGATTTGATCGATGCGGCGGGCGGCCAGATCGGTCAGCCGATAAGCGGCGCCGATCGCGCAGCCCTCCAGTTGTTGGCCGACAGGCTCGATGACGAGTCCAACACCTTCACGAACGAGGAGGGCCGAGCCGGCCAGCTGCAGAAGCGCTTCAGCGCCGAACGCGTGCGCCTGCAGGAGCGGTCAAATCTCCTGCTGAAGGAAGTGGGTGATCAGACCGACGCGGACATCGCCATGATCTCGGTCCAGCTGAGCGCCCTGCTGGTCCAGTACGAAGCTGCGGCAAAAACCTTCTCGGACCTTTCGCAACTCTCCCTGTTGAAATATCTATGAGCCGTCGCCCTGGGCCTTGACCCCAGGGGGAGGAGATCATGGACACGACCTCGTACCGCCGGCTTCCAGCCGGCAGAGGTGCAGCCCGGCAGGATGCCGGCGGTACGCTCAATTCCCTGGGTTTCGCCAAACCGCCCGCGCAAACGCGCGTGGTGGCGGCGATGTCCGGCGGCGTGGATTCCTCCGTCGTCGCCGCGATGCTAGCGCGGGAGGGCTACGACATCGTCGGCGTCACGCTGCAGCTCTATGATCATGGCGCCGCCATCAACAAGCCCGGCGCCTGCTGCGCCGGCCAAGACATCCATGACGCGCGCCGTGTCGCGGATGCAGTTGGCTTTCCGCATTACGTCCTGGATTACGAGAGCCGCTTCCGCCACGCCGTGATGGAGGATTTCGCCGATACTTACCTCGCCGGCGCCACGCCCATCCCATGCGTGCGCTGCAATCAATCGGTGAAGTTCAAGGACCTGAAACGCGTCGCCGAAGATCTCGGCGCCGATTGCCTGGCCACCGGCCATTACGTGCAACGCATCGAAGGCGCGGGCGGCCCCGAACTCCACCGCGCCGCCGATGCCAGCCGCGATCAAACCTACTTCCTGTTCGCCACCACGCGCGAACAACTCGCCTTCCTGCGCTTCCCGCTCGGCGGGTTGCCAAAGAGCCGCGTGCGCGAACTCGCCGCGGAACTCGGTCTGCGCGTTGCGGAGAAGCCCGATAGCCAAGACATCTGCTTCGTGCCACAGGGCAAGTACCAGGCCGTCGTCGAGAAACTCCGCCCCGGCGCGATCGAGCCCGGCGAGATCGTGCACGTCGACGGTCGTGTGATGGGCCAACACACCGGCGTCATCAATTTCACCGTCGGCCAACGCCGCGGGCTGGGCGTCGCAACCGGCGAGCCGCTCTTCGTCACCAAACTCGACGCCGCCAACAAGCGTGTCATCGTCGGTCCGCGCGAAGCGCTCGGCGTGTCGCGCATCACGCTGAAGGATGTGAACTGGATCGGCGAAGGCGAAACCCCGCCGGACGGGCGCGACATCCTCGTCCGCGTCCGCTCCACGCGCCCGCCCGTGCCGGCGAAACTCTTTCTTGGACTGCCGGCGCCTCCGCCGGCGGCGACTGCGTCCGCGCGCGCCGCCGTTGGCAAGACAACGCTCATCTCGACAGTGTCGAAACAAACCGCCGTCGAGGCGCCAGCGGTCCAAGTGATCCTCGCCGCCCCCGAAGAAGGCGTTGCGCCTGGGCAAGCGGCGGTGTTCTACGATACAGATTCCACGCGCGTTCTTGGCGGCGGCTGGATCAAGGAAACGGCATGACGCAAATGTCCGACTTCGCCGGGCTAACCGGCCTGCAAGCCATTCGCGGCATCCTCGAAGGCAAATTCCCGCAGCCGAGCATTTCAGATACGCTCGGCTTCCGGCTGGCCGAAGTGGAGGAGGGGCGCGTCGTGTTCGAGGGCGAGCCGAGCGATCGCATCCTCAATCCATTGGGCGCCGTGCATGGGGGCTGGGCGCTCACGCTCATCGACAGCGCATGCGGCGCAGCAGGCCACACCACGCTGCCGCCCAATGTCGGTTACGGCACGCTCGAAACCAAAGCGAATTTCGTGCGCGCCATCACGCCCTCCACCGGCAAGCTCCGCTGCGAAGGACGCGTGCTTGCACAAGGGCGCACCATTCTCACCGCCGAAGCGAAGCTCACCGACATGAACGGCAAGCTCTACGCGCACGGCACATCCACCTGCATGATCATTCGTCCGGAGAAATCGCAATGAGTGAAGATATCGTCATCGTCGGCATGGCGCGCACGCCGATGGGCGGCCTGCAGGGCGAACTCTCCGGCTATTCCGCCGTCGATCTCGGCGCCGTCGCGGTGAAGGCCGCCGTGCAGGAAGCGGGCGTGCGCGAGCCCGACCAGATCATCATGGGCAACGTGCTGAGCGCGGGCCAAGGCCAAGCGCCCGCTCGGCAGGCGGCGATCCACGCCGGCCTGCCCAAATCCACACAAGCCGTGACGCTGAACAAAATGTGCGGCTCGGGCCTGCAAGCCGTGGCGATGGCGCGCCAAGCGCTGCTCACCGGTGAAGCAAACACAATCGTCGCCGGCGGCATGGAGTCGATGTCGCGCGCGCCGTTCCTGTTGCCGTCGCATCGCGGCGGCCGCAAATACGGTCACGATAAGATGTTCGACCACATGGCGATCGATGGCCTTGAAGACGCGTATGAAGGCCTCGCCATGGGCGTCTATGCCGACCAGGCGGCGAAGGATTATCAGCTCACGCGCCAACAGCAGGACGCCTACGCGCTCGAAACGCTGACGCGCGCGCAGAACGCCACCAAGGAAGGCCGCTTCAAGCGCGAGATCGCGCCGATCGAAGGCAAGGCCGGCGTGATCGACACGGACGAGCTGCCGCGCAAAGCGCGGCCGGAAAAAATTCCGTCGCTGAAGCCCGCCTTCACCGAAGGCGGCACCGTCACCGCCGCCAATGCTTCCGCCATCTCCGACGGCGCGGCCGCGCTCGTGCTGATGCGCCGCGCCGACGCCGAGAAGCAGGGCAAGCAGGTGATCGCCCGCATCGTCGCCCAATCGTCGCATGCGCAGGAGCCGTCGAAGTTCACCTCCGCGCCCGTGCCAGCGATCCAGAAGGCGCTGGAGCGCGCTGGCTGGAAGGTCGGCGACGTTGACCTCTGGGAGATCAACGAAGCCTTCGCCGTCGTGCCGCTGATCGCGATGAAGGAGCTCGGCGTCGGCCTGGACCAGCTCAACGTCAATGGCGGCGCTTGCGCGCTCGGCCATCCCATCGGCGCCTCCGGCGCGCGCGTGCTCGTTACGCTGCTCGCTGCGATGGAAGCGCAAAACGCCAAGCGCGGCGTCGCTTCGCTCTGCATTGGCGGCGGCGAAGGCATCGCGCTCGCTGTCGAGCGCGCGTGAGCCGCGACGGCGTCCTCGCGCATTTCAACGAGCAAGCCGTATTCTGCGAAGCATACGGCTCGCCCTTCACCGGGCGTTTGATCCGCTGCTTCGCCGAGGACCTGGGAAGCGGCGGGCCTGTTGCTGCGCTCGTTGGCGATTGGCCCACCAATCCGCGCGCTGACGCGCTGTCGCTACGTCTCGCCGGCGCCTTGCACGCCGCGGCGCTCTCGGGCCGTGGCGAAGCGCTTGCGCAACTCTATCCCAACGCGCGCGCCGAATGGCGCATGGAAGATGTCTGGCCCGTTGCGCGCGCCTTCCTCGCGCGCGAGCGCGATTGGGTGGCCGAATTCATCAAGTCGTCGCCGCAGACCAATGAAGTGCGCCGCTCCATCGCGCTGCTCGCCGGTTTCCTGGCGTTCGCGAAAACCTGGCAAGGCCCGATCGACATGCTCGAGATCGGCGCCAGCGCCGGCCTCAATCTCAGTTGGGATCGCTTCCACTACAACACGAAGTCGTGGGCGTGGGGCGGCGCGAGCCCCGTAGAGATTGACACCGATTGGAACGGCGCCCCACCGCGGATCGAAGCCAAACCCAATGTCCGCAACCGCGCCGCCTGCGATCTCAATCCGCTCGACATAAACGATCCCGTGCAGCTCTTGCGTCTGCGCTCCTACATCTGGCCCGATCAGCCAGACCGCCTCGCGCGCTTCGACGGCGCCGTCGAGCTCGCGCGCCAGGCGCACGTAAAAGTCGAACGCGGTGATGCGGCCGTTTGGCTCAAACAAGCGCTCAGCGCACGCGCACGCGATGCGGCGACGATCGTCTATCACTCCATCTTCCTGCAGTACCCGCCGCGCGAGGCGCGCGCCGCCATCGTCGCCGCCATCCGCGAAGCTGGTGAAAGCGCCGCGCCGGACGCGCCGCTCGCCTGGGTGCGCCTAGAGCCCGAAGCCCTGACGGACGGCGTACGCGACAGCCTTCGGATGACTGTCGACCTTACCACTTGGCCCGGCGGCAATCGCCGCATCCTCGCCCACACTGACGGCCACGTGCGCAGCGTTTACGTGGCCTGAAGTGAGTGGAAGCGCGGACGTCCTCGTGCTTCGCGCGTCTGGAATGACCCGATTGTGGGATTGGACGTGCTCTATCAGACACTTTTTCCGCCCAAAGACCCGATCTTCAGCAAATGCGTGTTGTTGAAGCGCGGAGTCGCGCTTGTCGTTCGTTTATGAGCCCAAGCGAGTTGCTCTCACCCCTCCGCCGCCAGCTGCGCCAGCGCGCGGCGCATGAGCGTTCGCGCGGCGTTGTCGCGGTCGATCACTTGGCGGACATCTTCCACGACGCTCTGAAAGCGCGGTTCGGCAGCGAGATCTGAGCCGAATTCTTCCGTCAGCAGGCCCGCGATCAGGGCGCGGGCGAGCTCCGTTTCGGAAAGCCCTTCAGCGCTCGCCAGCTGCTGCACGCGCTCGAGCGGTCTTGGCCTGGCCCGCCGCGGCGCCGTGTGTTTGCGTTCGGCGCGACGCGCGCGCTCTAGGTGCGCGCGCAGCAGCGTCAGCACTTGTTCGGCGTTGGTGATCCGGGTCATTGCGTTAGTGCATTTTGGAGCGGCGAGAGAATTGCTGAAGGATCAGCGATGTCTGCGAGGCTGCCTCCTCGCCGTTCTCGGCGGCGCCCGCGCCGGCAAGCAAAGGACGGCAGTTCTCGATGATCAGCCCCATGTCGCGGCTGAGCGGGGGATTTTCCTCATTGATCGCCATGCCCTGTTCAAGATTGGCTATTGTTCCGGCGAAGTCGTCGCGGATCAGACAGCGCAAGCCATCGACGAATTTCCGCAAATAGTGCCCGTCGGGCAGCCGGTCGAGTCTGCCCCAGGTCTCGAGCGCATTCTCTGCTTCTCCCGATGTGAGTTGGAAAAAGCCGAGCTGGAAGCGCGCGATAGCGAAGTCCGGCGCCAGCGCCACCGCTCGTGTGAGCGCGCGATGCGCTTCGATCAGGCGGCCCTTGCCGATGAGATTTGATCCGCGCAGGAAGTGAAGGCGCGGATCCTCGGGATAGTCCTCGAGCAGGCCCTCGATCCGTTCGATCTGGTCCTCATCGACCGCCATCGCCGCAATCAGCTCCTGCATCTTCTGCTCGTCGCACAAAGTCGACATCGGTTCACTCCTTCTGACGCAGCCGCACGCCCAAGCGGGTAAGCGCAGCGCGGTGGATCTGCGCGATGCGCCCTTTGCTAAGTCTCAAAAGACGCGCGATCTCGTTGAACGGCACGTCATTCAGATAGTGCTGTTGCATCACGGTTCTTTCCGCGCCCGCAAGCTCGTCGATCTCCTCTAGAACGCGAATCTGCATGTCGCGCCAAGCGAGCCCCTCGTATGCGGCGAGTCCGCTGTCGGATCGTCGCCCAGCCAGCGTAGCATTCTCGGCGATGATGCCAATGGCGAGCGCGCCGGCGAGGTCAGCCAATGCGGCGATCGCATTCAGATTCTGGCCCGGGGCCATGTTGGGCATGAGCGAGTGCAAGCGTTCGGTCTCGACGCGGCGCCGCGCGTTGAATTGGGCGGCCCCTTCGCTGGAGCGCGCCAGGCCGTCGGCGATTGCGCCGCGAATTCGCGGACGGGCGTAGGCTTCGAACGGCGCGCCGTGGAGCGGATCGTACCGATCGATCGCTTCCAGAAGACCGCCGAACGCCAGCTGCTCGAAATCGGCGCGCTCCAGGCCATATGCCGGGCGTCGCCGGAATTCGCCGCGCGCGATGGTGCGGGCAAGTTGCGCGAACCGGTCAAACAGCATTTCTCGGCACTGGATGTCCTCATCGTCGCGCAAACGGCGCCAAAGGGCCGCTTCCACTTGCGCTGGCCGCTCGACCAGCCTTAGCCCGGAGCGCCGTTTCATCTAAAGCCGCCTATCACTCCTTCGATCACGAGAGCCCATCCGTCGATAATGACGAACATCAAGAGCTTGATCGGCAGCGAGATTGTGGCAGGCGGCACCATCATCATGCCGAGCGCGAGAAGGATGCTCGCAACGATGAGCTCGATCAGCAGGAACGGCAGGAGGATGACAAAGCCGATCGTGAACGAGACGCGAAGCTCGTTGAGGATGAAGGCGGGCGCAAGCTTGAGGATGTCGACATCCTGCGCGTCCTCCGGCAGGGGATCGCCGGAGATCGCGTAAATGGCGGCAATGTCGTCGTCTCGTGTCTGCGCCAACATGAAGTCGCGCAGCGGCGCGGCTCCCCGTTCGATCGCCGTTTCCATATTGATCTCATCTGCCATTAGCGGCTGAAGAGCGGTCGCATTGAGTTCGCCGAAGGTCGGGGCCATCACAAAGGCTGTCAGCAGCGCCGCAAGACTCACGAGCACAATGTTGGGCGGCGTCTCGGGCATGCCAAAGGCGTGGCGCACCATGGCGAGCACGATGGCGATGCGAATGAAACTCGTCATGCTGACGAACACTGCTGGCGCAATGGCGAGCAGAGTGATGAGAAAACCGGTGCGCAACAGTTGGGAGCTGCCGCCTTCTCGAACGGCGTCCTGGGCAAAGCCGTCGCCGGGCCACAACAGAACGGCCGCGCACGCCAAAAGCATGAAAGCTGTGCGTCTCATGTGGCAGGCTCTTCCGCCTGGGCCTCATCGCGCAACACGGTGACGCCGGCCGGCGAGACGACGACGAGGTACTCGCGGCCATCGCACGTGAACATGCAGACATCCGCGTGAGTGCTGATGCGATGCGACTCGATCACGCGCAGCTTGCGCGGTGTTCCGCGCAGAAGCGAAAGGCGCCCACGCACGGCGTTCAACGCGCCAGCATGCATGAAGCGGCGAATGGCCAGTGCGGCCACGATCGCGACAAATGTACAAAGGAGAAGGCCAAGAGCGAGCCGCAATATGGGCAGCTCAAAGCCTGACGCGCCGCCCAAACGTTGTGCAAAGGCGAGCGAAGGGATCGTCGCGCTGAGAAGCGTCAGCGCGAAGATTTTCCCACACGCGCGCCTCATGGTGCAAGGGACGTAATGCGTACTCCGAACTTGTCGCCAACCGCCACAAGCTCGCCATGGCCGATAGCGACTCCGTTCACCCTGAGCTCCACCAAAGCGTTGAGCGCCGCGTCCAAAGTCACCACGCCATCGGCTTGCAGCGCATTCAGCTCAGCCACCGTCATCGACGCGGACCCAAGATAGGTCTCGACAGTGACGCCAACGGCGTCGATCAAGGTACTGCGTTGGATGGGCGAAGCGCCGTTGAGCCGCGATTCGGAAGAAGGTGTCATGGTCATGCGTGATCGCCGTGTTCAAAACCATTGAGGCGCATACGGAGCGCGCCGTTGTCTTCAACAATGCTGCAGGGCGCATCGAGGCCGGCCATGCCGTTCACGGCGAGCGCCATCGCATCGCCAGGACCCCGGTCGAGCACAAGCACGTCCCCGCACGCCAGCGTGCGAAGCTCGCCGAGGCCGAGCTTGCCGGTCCCGATCATGGCGCCGACGCTGATAGGCTGGCGACCGATCGCGTCTTTGCGCGAGGCAAGCGGGCCCTTAGGCGTTGGCGCACTGCCGAGAATTGTGCGCCGCGCCGCGATCGCCGCGCGATCATCGAGATAAAGTTCCAGCACCTGGCTCGCCGCGCCGAGCGACAAGGCAAAGCGAAACCCGCTTTGGGCTTCACGCGAGGCGGTGGAGGCCGCGCCGGATTCAAAACCCAGCACCTCGGCTGCGCTGCATAGATAGTCCTGTGCGCTCGCCATCGCGAGGCGACGTATCAAGGCATGGTCCTGCGCGGTGAGCTTGTGTGCGCCAGGGTCAATGCCCAGCATCGCGCCCGCTATCGGAATATGCGCGTTAGGGCCGAGAGCGAGCATGATGCCCACGGTTGGATGTTTCCAGCATTCGCAGTCAGCGGCAAGGGCGACCCGTCCCTTCACTTCGTTCATGCGCACGCTTGCCCGTTTCGACACATAGAACCAGCGCGCGCCCCAGGTTTCGGCGTGCGCCGACAGCGCGCCCGCAAGCGCGTTGTCGCGCACCGCGTTTGCGGGAAGCCATGGGCGCGCTGCGATCGTCATCCTTGTCCCCGGATGCCGAACAATTGCTGGATCATATCGTTCGAGGCGCTGACCACTTGTGATGACGCCTGAAAGCCGCGCTGGACCAGGATCAGGTCGCCGAATTCCTGCGAGAGATCGACGTTGGAGGCCTCCAGCCGGCCGGACATGACGCGCCCAACCTTGTCGTGCGCGCTCGTGAGGAATTCTGCGCTTGACGTTCCATTGTGGATGAAAAGGCCGTTCCCGCGTTGCTCTAGATCCTGGGCATTGTCGAACGAAGCGATCGTTACCGCGCCAAGTGAAAGTTTCTGTTCGTTCGCGTAGGTGATCTCAAGGAGGCCTTCATCATTGACTTTGATGGTCGTGATTTCGCCAGAGGCAAAACCATCGACGTCCTCCACGCGCAGCGAGGAGACGGGGCCCGAGGAAAAGGAATCGACATTCTTGGAGAAGTCGAAGATGACCGAGCGCGTTCCGGATGTGAAGGTGAGTTGCGAGGTCGCCGGATCAGCGGTCCCGGCAATGAAGCGCAGCGTCTGATGGTCGTTGCTGGTAAAGCCCTCGCCAATGACCGTGACCGTCCATTCCCCTGGGGCGGCGTTCACGCGATCGAATTTGACGCCCCAGGTCTGTGCCGCGCCGGTTTCGTCATAGACTTGAATGTTCGATAGGCTGAACGTCTCAACGCCGGTCGATAGGTTGCCGGAGAATGTCACTCGCGTTGTCTTCTGCGGCGGATTCGTGCGGTGCTCGGCGATGGATACCGCCGTGGGATTGCCGGAAGCGTCGAGTACGGTCAGTTTGTAGTTCGTGCCTGAGAGCACAACGTCGCCGTCTTCATTCACTTCAAAACTGCCGGTGCGCGCAAAGTATCGCTCGGCGTCCTTCAAGAGGACCAGAAAGCCCCCGCCGTCGATGGCGAGATCGAGATCGCGGTCGGATTGGCGGAGCTCTCCTTGAGAGAAATCCAGCCGAGGCGCCTCGATGGAGACGCCCTGTCCGCCGCGCGCCCCGCCCGCGCCGAACAGATCAGTGAAGGAAAGGCCCGAGGATTTGAAGCCCGTGGAGTTGATGTTCGTGATGTTGTTGCTGATTTGCTTGAGGCCATTGGAAAAGGCCCGCATTCCGCTCAGCCCGACGAAAATGGATCCGAACATGGCTTAGTCCTCCGCTGCGATGCGAGAGACGGTCGAGAGCGCAATATCGCTGATGGTGCGACCGTCGGAAGTCTCGATAGTGAGACGCGGCCCCCCCGACGCGAACGTCACGGAGACGACGCGGCCCGAGAGTGTTGCCGGACCTGCCGGCACATCGACAATGCGGCCGAGGACTCCCGTCGCCTGATTTGTGGCCTGCGCCTGCAACAGACCCAGGAGGCGCTCGCTCATGGTCTGCGTTTGTTGGATTTGCGAGAATTGCGCGAGTTGGGAGACGAACTCGAAGTTTTCCATCGGCTTGAGAGGATCCTGATAGGTGAGCTGCGTTAGGACGATCCGCAGCAGATCCTCGAACTGAAGCCCAAACGCGTCCGTTGCGGTTTGATCAACGGAGCCTGGCGGTTGGGCCGCCCCGTCGCCGATTGCCAGCACTTCAGCCATGATGAGCTTCCTGGTTTTCGTCGAGCTTCACCGCCGCGCCGAACATTCCGTATTCGGAAAGCAGCGCGCCGATAGCATTGCGCAAACGCTCGCGCTCCGTCGGCGCCATTCTCCCGGTGCGCGCATAGACGAGGAGTTCGCCTTCTGTGGCGTGAAGCGCGACCACTACAGCGCTCATCCGCTGGGCGGGCCTGCGCAGCGGGGCGCAGCGGGCCTGTGGCGCAACGTTCAGCTCGGGCGTGGTCTTTGGCGCGTCCGCCGAGCCAATGGACGCGTGTGCGATGGGGCTGGGTTGAATACGCGCGCGCGCGCCGAGCGCAGCGAACGCAGGTTTTGTACCGGTGACCAGAACGGGCTCTGCAAATTGCGGGGTCGGGTGATGAAAGCCACCTTCATGCGGTGAGATCGCGTTGAGCGAAACGATCGGCGCTTGGCATTCTTGCATCGGCGTATCGAGGCGGGGACCCGCCTCATGCCTCGATGATGCGTTTCGTTCGCTGTGATGGCGCCCAAGGACGCTGGTTTCGTCAAAGCGCAACGGAGTTTCGCAGCTTGCCTCTGCCATCCTCGTGTCGGCGCCGCCGGGCAATGCAAGTTGCCCCTCCTGCAAGACGGCGGCAAAACTCAAATCTATGAGCGCGTCAGGTTCGCGAACGCTGGACCCAAGTGGTGGGCGTGGGTGCGGGGCGGCGGGCGCAATTATCGTCATGGACGCACCGGGCTAATCAATTCCAGCGCAGAGAGGGTTTTTTCCTCCTGCTTGCGCTCGAGGCGTCTTTTTACGCGCGTGTACAAGAGCGCTGAGTGGCGAACCCGCGCGATGATTTCGCCGTGGCGCAAACGCTGCGCATCGGTGTGCGCCTGCGCCTTTGTCCGAGCGGCCTCGGCGTTGTTGAGTTCGATCTCGCGCGATTTGGGCGCCTCTGCGAAGAGCCTGAGGAGAGTAGCGTCAACGGCCGGGCGTTTAAGGGCGCCGCGCCAATCCTCGATCGCCTCCTTGAGGCGGCCGTGAGCATGGAGCACATCGCTTTCGCGCGCGCGCTCTAAATCGATCGCCCCCGCCAAAGACGCCTCTGACGCCAATTTGAGCGCGCTTTGCGTTGCGGCAATCTCTCGCAAGGTTTGGAGGGCGCGCCGCTCACGCATGGAGCATCGCTTTTGCGGTTGCGCTTTGCAGCCAAGTCAGGGTTTCGCTGAAGACGGAGCGCTCGCCCGCGCCTTGGCGCAGAAACTCCAAGAGTCCCTGACGCAAGGCTACCGCTTCGTCGAGCTTTGCATTGGCGCCCTGCTTGTAGATGCCGCTCTCGATCATGACACGTGCGTCTTCGTAGGTGGAGAGAAGTGCGATTGCGCGCCGCGCGGCGTTGGCCTGCGCCGGTTTCATTAGGCGTTCTGATTGACGGCTGACGCTGCGAACGACGTCTATGGCCGGAAAGTGTCCTTGTTCGGCAAGCGGACGAGAGAGGACAATGTGCCCATCCAGCAGCGCCTTCATGACTTCGACAATTGGGTCGTCCACATCGTCAGTTTCGCTGAGCACGGTCATGACCGCGGTGATCGAGCCGCCCGACTTTGCCGCCCCGCACCGTTCGACGACGCGGGGGAGCGCGGCGAACACATTGGGCGTATAGGCGCGGAGCGTTGGCGGCGCGCCGGCGGCCAAGCCAATCTCTCGCAGCGCCATGGCAAAGCGCGTCACTGAATCGACGATAAGAAGGACGTGTTTTTTCTGGGATTGCCAATACTCGCACAGCGCAAGCGCCTGATTGAGCGCGCGCACGCGCAGGGGCGCGCTCAAGTCAGAAGTGGCGGCGACGCATGTGTAGCTCGCGGCGTGCTGGAGCTTTGAAATCGTGCGCCAGATGGATTCAACCTCCCGCCCGCGCTCGCCGACAAGGCAAAGGACGCAGTGATCGCATTCCACTTGCGCGGCGAGCTGCGTGATCAAGGTGGTCTTGCCGACGCCGCTGGCGGAAAAGACGCCTATGCGCTGGCCGCGTCCGATGCTGAGCAGACCGTCGATCGCCCGGATCCCGGTCGCGAGCGGCGCCTCGGGCTCCTGTCGGTCAAGCGGGGCAAGTACGCGCCCCGACAGAGGTCTGGTGTGAAGGGCGCCGACTTCTCCCTTACCGTCTATGGCCCCTCCCAACGCATCGACTGCGCGGCCGGCAAATTCATCGCCGACGCGCGCGGCGCTATGCGTCAGGCTGGTGGCGACGCGTGCATCCGGCGAAATGCTCGCAACGTGATCGAGCGGGACAAGCACGATGTGATCCGACGCGACCGCGGCGACTTCCGCCAGCGTCGCGCCATCGCCGATCTCGCAAATGTCGCCGACGGTCGCCAGAGGACCCGATGCCTCGATGCGCCCTGGCGCTAGTTTGCGCACAAAGCCGATCCGGCGATCGGGACTAACGCTCTTGAGCGCGGCGGCGTAGCGCTCGCTCACGACGCAGCCTCGCTCGCGGCGCTGCGCAGCTTGGCTTTGAGCTCACGCCAATAAAGCGGCAGCGCGATCTCAATATGCCCCAAGCGCAAGTCGATCCGACACGCGCCGCCCTCCAACGCGTTATCGCGCTCAATGGCGACGGCGCTTGGCCCGAGTTTTTCCTGCAATCCGCCCAGTGCGGCTTCATCCGGAAAGTCACGCGGGCTTACATGGACGGCGAGCACCATCTCTCGGCGAAGTGTGTTCAGTTGCTTGGCGATCGCCCTCGTCAGCAAATCCCTGAAGTCGCCGGCTCGGTCAAAGGCGTTCTCAAGCGCCGTTTCGCAGAGGAGAAGCGCAAGCGCATCTAGCTTCACGATCTTCGCCTTGGCCTCGCTCGCCGCCGCTGCAATGGCGGCTTCCAAAAGCGAGAGGGCTTTTGCGTCATCGCGTGCAAAGGCAGCCTCGGCGTCTTTGCGTCCTTGCGCGCGCGCGTCCTCGGCGACTTTCGTGATCGTGTCTTGGGCCCGCTTGAGATCGGCTGCTAGTTCTTCGACTTCTTGCTCGAGGGCGACGATGAGCGGGTCGCGCTGGGGCGCCGGCGGCGATGACGCCTCACTCGGTTTCCACGCGATAGGTTGGTCTGCGTCGGAGAACTGGCGAATGAGCGTGGTCATCGCCCGGCCTCTGCGATGAGCTCGTGCAGCGCCCGGCGCGCGGCGGGGGTGATCGGGCCATCGCGGCGCTCGTCTGTGAGCTGGGTGATGCGTTTAGCGAGCCAGGGCGAGCATAGGGGCGGGGCTGTTTCGACCGAGGGCGGTGGTGTCTTTGCAGCAATTTGCGCCTGCGCCAGCTTTTCAATCGCGCTACGTTCCTCCGGCGAAAGCTGACGCAAGATTGCGTTGCGATCTGCGCTCGAGAGCTTCGCTAACGCGGCGAGCGTCTGTTGGAGCGCCTCAGGCATTTGGGCTCTCGTGCGCTTGCAGGCCCGTCCTCAGCGCATCGGCGAAGCGTTCGTGCTCTTCGCGCGCCAATTTTGGCCGGTTCAGCCACACCCAGAGGCCGACCGCGGCGAGAAGCATCAGCACAAGGCCTGCAAGACCGATCCACGGCAAGATCGTGTCGAGACTAGGCGCTGTGGATGCGGTCTCGGCGGTTGAACTGGTCGCCGCACTGGTTGTCGCGGCTGGAAGCGAAGCAAACATCGAGGAAGGACCAAGGCGGAAGACGAGCGTGCCGCCCGAGGCGCCGTCGACAACGCCCGCGCCTCTCAGCGCTGCGCTTACGCCTTCCATTTCGCCATCGCTGAGCGGAGTCTCCGTCGTCACCGTGACGATGCGCTGATTGATGGCTGTTTCACCTGCTGAGGCGCCGTCCAAAGCTGCCGGTGCGGGCTCGATGGTGACTTCGAAGCGCCGGTTCGCCAGCGCGTCGCGCATGATATCCATCACAAACTCGATGGACGGGGCGTTGGGATCGTTGACGCCCTGGCGTCCGCGCGCCAGGCCATCGGCGACTTCGACGCGAGGGCTGATGATTTCGCCGCGCCCGTTGAGCACGACCACATCGGAGACAAGAAGATCTGGCACCGCCGCGGCGACCAGACGCTGGACCCCTTCAATGCGCGCGGGCGTTTCATCTTGGGGCGTGCGGGTGACGAGCGTCACGGCGGCCTCGGCATTGCGCCGTTCGCCGCGAAACAAGGTGCGCTCGGGCATGGAGATATGGACGCGTGAGTCCGCCACGCCGTCCATCATCATAATCGTGCGCGCCAGTTCTCCCTGAAGCGCGCGTTGATAGCGGATCTTCTGGGCAAAATCGGTCAATCCCATGTCGGATTCGTTGAACAGTTCGAAACCATCGAGCCCGCCAATGGGTGTATCAGAGGAGGCGAGCTCAAGCCGGGCGGCATCGAGTTTTGCCGCTGGCACGCGAATCTCTGCGCCACCGGCGCCCAGCCGGTACGGCACGCCTTGCTTATCGAGCACCTCGACAACGGAGGCTGCCTCTTGTGGGCGCAGATCGCTGTAGAGAACGGCGTAGTCTCGCCGCAGCACTAGGAAGTACCAGCCAATCATCAGCACGAGCAGCGCCGCGAACACCGCGGCGATCACGCGCAGCCGCGGGAAGGGCTTTGCTGGCTCGGGGTCGTCGGCGTCCATGTTCTCTCAGATCTCTGTCAGAGCTGCATGTTCATGATTTCGCGGTAGCCCTCGACGACGCGCGAGCGTACCTGCATCGCAAGCTCGACGGCGATGCGCGCTTCCTCAAGCGCGATGGTCACTTCGTGCACTGGAATGGAATCGTCGATGGCGAAGGCGCGGACCATCTCGTTGGCGTGATCCACGCGCGCTTCGACGCTTTCAAGGCCGTTGGCGATGAAAGCGCTGAACGTGACGGCCCTTGCCGCCTGTGGTTCGGCGCACGGTGTGCCGGTTGGGGCGAGGGGCGATACTTGGGCTTGGCCGCTTATGGCGGCGATTGCTTCGGCAGGGTTCATGATTGGCGCCCGATGTCGAGGGCGCGGCTGTACATTTCGCGCGCCATGTTGACGACGGCGAGATTGGCCTCGTAGGCGCGGGACGCGCGGATCATCAGCGTCATCTCGCTCGCGTGATCTACGTTTGGATAGGTCACAAAACCATCGCCGTCTGCGTGGGGATGGTTGGGTTCGAAGGTGCGGCGCAGAGCTTCTGATTGGGGTTCGATCCCCATCACGCGCACGCCAGTCGGGGCGTACTCGCCAGAGCCCGCCGCAAGCACGGTGCGGAAATCAGAGGCCGGCCCGCTCACCAGCCGCAGGGGCCGGTAGACGTCTCCTGACTCCGTGCGCGTCGTGTTCATGTTGGCGAGGTTTTGCGCAATGATTTCGAGGCGACGCCATTCGACCTCGAGCCCAGAGAGTGAGATGTCGATCGCGTTCACCTAGCGTCCTCCCGCTGCGAGCAGCGCGCGCTGCAACGCCATTTGCCGTCCCAAGACATCGACGAGCGCGCGATAGCGCGCCGCTGTCTGTGAGGCGGCGGCCAGTTCAAGGTCGAGCCGCATGGGTTCGGCGCCTTCGAGTGGCGCTTCGACATGCACGCGCGCTTCGACATCGCGAATTGCGTCTACGCCTCGCGACGCTGCGGCCCGTAGGCTCTCCTCGAACGAGACACGGACCGGGCGATAGTCGGGGGTATTCGCGTTGGCGATATTTTGCGCCGTCACCATGTAGCGTTGATTGAGGCCCTCGAGGGCTCTGGCGATGAGGGCTGCGGAGACTTCGTCCATTGTCAGCTCCTATTGCACGGTGATGTCAGCATGCAGCGCGCCCGCCGCCTTGATGGCCTGCAGGATCGAGATCATGCGTCTTGTATCCACGCGCGCGCGCGCAAGGCCCTGAACCAGGTCCGCCACGGTCGTGCTGGGAAAGCGTGCGACCACGTCGTTAGCCTCGCGTTCGACATCCACCGTCGTATTGGTGACGATCAGGCTGCGAACGCCGCTGTTGAAGCCGGAGATGAGTTCCGGTTGTGAGGCGTAGCTGTCGGACGTCACGGTCACGCGAATGTCGCCCTGTGAGACGACGACGCTGGAAATCATTACATCGCCGCCTGCTACCACGGTGCCGGTGCGCTCGTTGATCACCACGCGCGGGGCCCGATCCGGGGCAACCGTGAGGTTTTCGACCACGGAGACGAAGCTCGTGAGCTCGCCTCCGGCGGCGCGGAAATCGATGCGCACCTCATCTGCGCCCATGGCCTCGGCCAGCGGGCGTCCAAAGCGCGCATTGATCGCCTCGGCGATGCGGCTCGCGGTTGTGAAATTCGGCTCGTAGAGAAGAAAGCCAAGGCGCCCGTCTTCGCGGACGAGATTGGCGTTGACCGGGCGCTCCACAGTGGCGCCGCCTTCGAGCCGCGCAGCCGTTGGATAGTTCCTCTGGCGCAGATTTAGCTGGCTTTCGAAACTGTCCCCTCCCGCAACGACGCCTCCTTGCGCCAGTGCGTAGGCCTGGCCATCGGGTCCCATCATCGGTGTCATCAAAAGCGTGCCGCCGGCGAGGCTTCGGGCATCGCCCGTGGAAGAAACCGTCGCCGAGATGCGGTCGCCGACATTCGCCGACGCGGGCAAGCTGGCGATGACGACGACGACGGCGACGTTGCGGCTGTTGATGTCTTGATCGCTCACTACCGCGCCGAGGCGGCTATAGACGTTGCGCAGCGCTTGGCGTGTGACCGCGCTCCGGGGAGAGTCTCCCGAGCCTGCGAGCCCCACGACGACGCCGTAGCCGATCAAAGCGTTCTCGCGCCACCCATCGAAGCGGCCGAGGCCTTTGAGCGGGGCTTCTTGTGCGAAGGCGGAGGTGGCGATGGCGAATATCAGGGCGCCGGCCAAGATCAGATGGAGCGCTGGTGGTTTCATCCCCCGATCCCCAGCAAGCTGAGCAGGCGATGCACCCAATTCGGCCGCGCGTTGCGCGAGACGAACCCTTGTCCATCGTAGGAAATCTCCGCATCGGCGATGCGCGTGGAGAGCACTTGGTTGGCGCCATAGATGTCGGCGGGGCGAACGCGGCCGCGCACGCGCACCGTTGTGCGCTCACCATTGACGTGCATCTGTTGTTCGCCGGCGATAAGCAAATCGCCGTTTTCCAGAACCTCGGTGATTGTCACGCTGATCTGGGTGACGAAACTTTCGCTGCGCCGCACTTCGCCTTGTCCGGCATAGGCGCCATCGAGCGAGAGTGTGGCGGCTTCATCGATGGAGCCGCTTTGAAGGCCGCCCTCAAACGAGCGGCGCGTGCGCGAGGTGTTTTGCGCCGCGTTTCGCGCTTCGGCACTCTGATAGACGATGACGGTTATGATATCGCCGACCTCCGAGGCTGACCGATCGGACGCGACCGCCGCCCATTCATCGCTCCGGAAAAGGTCGTCTGCTGAAGCCCGACTGGCGCCGGCGCTAAATGTTGCCAGCATCATTGCGGCGAGGAACGGCCAGCGCCTCACGGCGCGCCCTGCGCATTCATTGGAGCTGAGAAGACGTGGCCGTCTTGGTCGCGGACAAAGATCGCCCCGCCGCGCGAGGGCTGCACCGTTTCAACAGAGCGCTCGATCATGACCGGCCCGATTGCGATCCTGAGCGTCATTTCCCGGCCCGCTTCAGTAATTGGAGGAGGCGGCGCCATCATGCGGCCAAGCAGTTCGCCGGCCGCGATGTCCTCGGTGGCGCGCATCAGGCCATGCATCGGCTCATAGCGCACCGGCGCGCGCGCGCGCGGCGAGCACGGCGCTCGCTCGACATCATCCGTAGAAATCGCCTCGTCGGCGCCGATCGCCCGACGCGCGCCATAGCACTCAAAGGCGAGGGCGGGCGCTCGACGGGGCGGGCGCACACGAACAGTGGCGGCGGAATCGCCGCTCAGCTCCAGCTCCGCCAGTGCCGGAACGCGTCTGCGCACGAGCGCTGCCAAGGCAAGGCGCGTTACTTCGCTTTCCCGGTTGGCCGAAGCGATTGCAAGCTCGCCGATCTCACGACGATGCGAGGAAGCAACGCATTCAAGAGACATGACATCGGAAACCCGGAGGTCTGCGCCCGATAGATCGACGCTTTGCGCGTTGGTCAGCGCACAAACGGCGCCCGCGATCAGAAGTGTTGATCCCCCCGCCACGGTCATTTTCGCAGATTATTGGCAATGGCCATCAATTGGTCGGCGGCCTGCACGATCTGGGCGTTGGCGGCATAGGCGCGTTGCACCAGCATGAGGCGTACCATTTCGTCGGTAATCTCAACGTTCGAGCGTTCGACCCCGCCTTGCACGATCTCGCCCGCGCCGTCAGAGCCGGGCGCCATTTCCTGCGCCGACGCGTTATCGGCGAGGCGGTATAAACCGCCATCGAGCCGTTCGAGCGTCTGGGGATCGTCAACGCGAACGAGCGTCAGCTGGCCTAACTCGACTGCTTCCTCCCCGCTCGCAAGCCGCGCCCGCACGATCCCGTCGGCGCCGATCTCAAGTTCAGTCGCCTCGCGCGGCAACGTGATCATGGATCTGAGCGCCATACCCTCGGTGGTGGCGAGCAAGCCGTCTTCTTGCACCGTGAGCGAACCGCCGCGCCAAAGCAGGCCCTGACCGCGCGGACCCATGACTTCGATAAAGCCTTCGCCTTGAATGGCGATGTCGAGCGCGCGTCCTGTCCGTTCTATTTCGCCTTGCGCATCGATCATAACCATCGGCCGCGCGGCAACACCGGCCAGGGCTGGGGCGCCGCCAAGCCGTGCGGACGGGTTCTGAGTGTCGTGCACTGAGGCGATAAGTTCGACAAAACGCGTATCGGAGCGTTTGAAACCCAACGTGTTGATGTTGGCGATGTTGTTGGCGATGACATCCAGTGCGCGTTGCTGGGTGGCCAGGCCGACACCGGCTATTTCAAAGGCGTGGTTCATGCCTGC
>Ga0196964_10000395_pt1 | contig 28263 bp, 30 predicted proteins | sample S1_10metaG_FD_148615 | JGI IMG/M metagenome (GOLD analysis project Ga0196964, IMG submission 148615) | Soil microbial communities from Anza Borrego desert, Southern California, United States - S1_10 | ecosystem: Environmental > Terrestrial > Soil > Desert | place: USA: California | collected... | reverse complement strand
GGGCGGTTGTCGATGCAGCTGGGCAGGCGGAAGCCGTATTCGGCCAGGGTGAACTTGCGCCGGTAGTCGCCGCGGAACATGCCGCCGATCTGGGGGATGGTGACGTGGCTCTCGTCGGTGAACAGGATGGCGTCGTCGGGCAGGTACTCGAAGAAGGTGGGCGGCGGCTCGCCGGGCAGGCGGCCGGTGAGGTAGCGGCTGTAGTTCTCGATGCCGGCGCAGGAGCCGGTGGCCTCCATCATCTCCAGGTCGAAGCGGGTGCGCTGCTCCAGCCGCTGGGCCTCCAGCAGCTTGCCGTTCTCGACCAGCCAGTCGAGGCGCTCCTTGAGCTCGCGCTTGATGCCGTCGATGGCCTGCTTGAGGGTCGGGCGGGGGGTGACGTAGTGGCTGGCGGCGTAGACCACGACCTCCTTCAGGTCGGCGGTCTTCTTGCCGGTCAGGGGGTCGAACTCCTGGATGGCTTCGATCTCGTCGCCGAACAGGCTGATGCGCCAGGCGCGGTCCTCGTAGTGGATCGGGAAGATCTCGAAGGTGTCGCCGCGCTTCCTGAACGCGCCGCGCTCGAAGGCCTGGTCGTTGCGCTTGTACTGCAGGGCGACGAGGTCGGCGCGCAGCTTGCCCTCGTCGACGATCTCCCCGACCTTCAGGCCGAAGGTCATGGCGGTGTAGGTCTCGACCGAGCCGATGCCGTAGATGCAGCTGACCGAGGCGACGACGATGACGTCGTCGCGCTCCAGGATCGAGCGCGTGGCGGCGTGGCGCATGCGGTCGATCTGCTCGTTAATCGACGAGTCCTTCTCGATGTAGGTGTCGGTCCGGGGCACGTAGGCCTCGGGCTGGTAGTAGTCGTAGTAGCTGACGAAGTACTCGACCGCGTTGTCGGGGAAGAAGCTCTTGAACTCGCTGTAGAGCTGGGCGGCGAGGGTCTTGTTGGGGGCCAGGATCAGGGCCGGGCGCTGGGTCGCCTCGATGATCTTGGCCATGGTGAAGGTCTTGCCCGAGCCGGTGACCCCGAGCAGCACCTGGTCGCCCTCCGACCCCTTCAGCCCCTCGACCAGCTCGGCGATGGCGGTCGGCTGGTCGCCGGCCGGCTCGAACGGGCTGACCAGCTTGAAGCGCTTCTGGGCCGCGGGCTTGGCCGGGCGCGCGGGCCGGTGCGGCGTCCAGTCGACCGGCTGCAGGGTGATGGTGGAATCCCCGCCGACCGCATGGATGAACTTCGCGGACGCCTCCGAGACGCCGGGTGAGGGGGAACGGGCCATGAACGGCAAGGTAGGGCGCGCGGGCGCTTGAATCCAGCGCGGCTGCTGCCGGAGACCTGGCAGCATTGGCGGGAGGTTGGCAGCAAAGGCGTCAGTGCCGCGTGCCCGCCTCGGCGTCCCTCTCCAGCGGGGTGCGGCCGGGCTCGGCCTCGTCGGGCGGCTCCTCGGCCTCGGCGGCGCTTTCCGGGTGGGCCAGCAGGTCCTGCTCGGCGTCGTTGGCGCTCTGGGCGGGCGGGGCGGTCGCCGGGATGGCGTCGGTCCTCGCGGCGCCCTCGTGCAGGCCCAGCGCCTTCAGGGCCGCGTCGCCCTCGCGGCCGAAGAAGCTGCGGATGCGCAGGTCGGTCTGCGGGAAGGGCACCTCGATGCCGGCGCCGTCCAGCGCGTCGGCGATGGCCCAGGTGTAGGCCGCGTGCATGGCCGCCGGCCGCTTCACCGCCTCGGGCGTCGGCCAGACCAGCAGCTCGAAGTTCAGCCCGTGCTCGCCGAAGCCGACCAGCCACACCTGCGCCTTGCGCGCGTCGGTGTCGGGCAGGGTGAAGGGGCTGGCGCGGGCGCAGGCGAGCACCGCGTCGCGCATCTTGTTGTTGTCGGCGCCGGAGGCCACCGAGAAGGGGATGTGGATGCGCCGGGTGTCGCCCTTCAGGGTCCAGTTGGTCACCCGCCGCTCGATCAGGTGGCTGTTGGGGATGAGAATGTTGACGTTGTCGTTGGTGCGGATGCGGGTGGCGCGCGGGCCGATCTCCTGCACCATGCCGCGCACGCCGTTCTCCAGCTCGATGTAGTCGCCGATCGCCAGCATGCGGTCGAAGATCAGGAACAGGCCGGAGAAGAACTCCTTCACCACCCCCTGCAGGCCGAGGCCGAGGCCGACGCCCAGGGCGCCGGCGAACAGGGCCAGGGACGACAGGTTGAGGCCGGTGGCCGAGAGGCCGACGAAGACGCCGACCACGATCAGGCCGTAGCCGACCACCTTCTCCAGCACGTAGAGGGCGCGGGCCGAGCGCACGGCGCGCGTGCGCATGCGGCGCAGCAGCTTGCCGGCGATGTAGGAGGCGACCCAGAAGGCGGCGACGATCAGCGCGCCGGCCATGAGGCCGGCGGCGGTGATCTCGGTGTTCCCGAGCTGGACCACGGCGGCGGCGAGCTTGTCGGTCCCCATGGCGGCAAAGCGCGCCGGAAGCAGCCAAGGTTCCGCCGGCGGCCGGCCCGGCAGCGGCGGCGGTTGACGCCAAAGGCGGTGCGGCTACACCTCGGGGCCGTCCACCGCAGGAGCGTGCGCATGCAGATGCCCCGTATCGACAGCACCCTGGTCTGGGCCCGCATCGGCAAGGGAGTGGCGCTGGTCGGCTTCCTGCTGCCGTGGGTGACGGTGTCCTGCTCGGGCAGCCCGCTGGCCACCATGTCGGGCATGGACATGGCCGTCGGCCGCATGCAGCTCACCAACCCGATGACCGGCGTGGTGCAGGCGCGCAACGTCGATCCCTCCTGGTGGGTGATCGCCGCCCTGGCCGTGGCCGTCGCCGCCCTGATCGTCAGCTTCCTGCTGCGGCCCAAGGCCGCCGGGGCGGTGCTCGCGGCGGGCGCCCTGACGGCGGGCGCGCTGGGGGCCGGGGCCCTGCAGGGGACCACCCAGGCCGCGCACAAGGAACTGGCCGAGCAGCGCAGCGACAACGAGTTCGGGGCCATCGCCGCCTCGGCCATCACCGTCCAGCGCCGCTACGGCTTCTGGGTCAGCATGGCCGGGTTCCTGGCCGCGCTCGGGCTCGGCGGCGCGGTGTGGCGCGGCTACGAGCACATCCGCGTTCCGGTCCAGCTAAGGCGGCCGGACGCGGCTCCGCCGGCCTAGGGCCGCGCGGGCCGCAGCGTCTGCAGGAACCCCATGAGGGCTTGGTCGGCGCGCGGCTGGCGCTCGCAGTGACCGTCGAGCGAACGGATGTGGTAGGCCCGCCCGCCATGGACCGTGCAGGCGCTGACCATCGCCCCCGACCAGTTGCGACAGCCGGGGTCGCCGTAGGCCACCCAGAGGCCGAGGCCGCCGGCGGTCCGCACCTGTTCGGCCGGCCGACGGGGGTTGTAGGCGTCCGCCATGTCCGCGACCACGGCCTCCGGCGTGCAACGCGCCGCCGCCGTCACCTCGACCGTGGCCGAGACGTCCTCGCAGGCGTTCGCCGTGCAGTCGATGAGGTAGCGGTCCCCGCTCCCGCTGAGCTCCCAGAGACCGCTTGGAGCGCTGAGCTCGAGCTCCCCGATGCGGAACGTCTGCTCGTCCGGCGCGCGGCCGGCTCCCGCCAGCAGCGCGGCCAGAAGCAGCGCGTACATCGCCCGGCTCCCCCGCGGATGCGCCGTCGGCGCTCGCCTCAGCGCGCCGCTCGGATGAAGGCCGCGTCGGCGTCGATGCAGAAGCTGCGCCAGTAGTTCCACTTGCCCGTGGTCGCCGTCCCGTCCTGGCGCAGGGCTGCGGTGGTCACCCGCCCGCCGACCTGGACGGCCGCCTCGACCTCCTTGATGGCGGCCTTCTCGTCGATGCCCCGGTCGCGGCGGATCTGGGCGACCGCGCGCGAGAAGGCGGCGACGCCGGCCTGCTCCGAGACCAGCGCCTTGCTGCGCTGGGCGCGACGCTCGTAGAAGTTCGCCGTGGCGCCGTGGAAGCCGGCGCAATAGGCCTGCATCTCCCAGTAGGGACGGCCGTGGAACTCCGACAGGATCGCCTCGCCCTGGGTCTGGTCGTACAGAAGGTCGCCGGCCAGGGCGGGGGCGGCGGCGGCGGCGATCGCCAGCGCGCCGGCCAGAACGCGGATGCTCTTCATCGCACTCACTCCCAATTCCTCCGCCGCGACCTTGCTACCGGGCGGCGGTTTTCGCAAGCCGCAGCTTGGCCGCGCCCCCGCCGCAGGACCTCCGAATCCCGCGCCAGTTGAATTGAGACACGGCGTGACGGCGCCGGCGGCCTGATGAGTGGAAAAGAGAAAAAACAGAATCACCTTCAGACGCACGCGAGTTCGGAGGCGCCGCCGGGCGCGCGTGATTCAGCCCTTTGCAGGCGCACAACTGGACAGACCCTTGAACGCCTTGTGCTTAAAGGGATTTATGCTGCGGTGCAGCAATGACTTGCGAATCAAACACATTGCGGCCATATTCGGATGGCTAAAGAGCCGCCAACCGGGGACGGGCGTCACAGTAGTCGACCGGGTTAACCACCTTCATCAGGCCTCGAGGAGCATCGGCCGAAGGTGGGAGTGAGAGGGGGCCCCAGGCCCTCGCCGCAGAGGAAGTAAGACCTTGACCACGAACACGCAGGCGCGTGCGCCCCTGCGCGCTCTAGTGGGCGCGGCCGTAATCGGAAGCTTGGCCGGCCTGGCCCTGGGCGCGTCCTACATGGGCGGCTCGCTCGCCAAGTCGATGACTACCAAGGCCAAGGCGGAACGCCTGGCCACCGCCGCCGAAGCACGTTTCTCCGACGAGGCCCTGATCGACGCCGCCGGCGGCCTCGACAGCTCCGCCCTGGCCATCGCCCAGCGGCACGACCGCTACGCCGTCGCCGGCGCCGCCGCCCGCGACCGCCAGGCCACCACGCTCGCGGCCCGCCTCGAGCGGCAGGCCGCCAAGCGCGGCACCCGCCAGCCCGCCCGTCTCGACACCGCCCAGCCGTTCCGCATGGCCGGCGCGCTCGACGCCTCGCGCGACCTCGATTGCCTGGCCCAGGCCGTCTACTACGAAGCCCGCGGCGAAGGTCCGTCGGGCATGCGCGCGGTCGCCCAGGTGGTGCTGAACCGCGTCCGTCACCCCGCCTTCCCCAAGACCGTCTGTGGCGTCGTCTACCAGGGCGCCGCGCGCCGCGTCGGCTGCCAGTTCAGCTTCGTCTGCGACGGCTCCATGCGCCGCGGCAAGGAGCCGGGCGCCTGGCGCCGGGCCCGCGAGATCGCCGCCAAGGCCATGGGCGGCTACGTCATGGCCGACGTCGGCAACGCCACCCACTTCCACACCACCGGCGTGTCGCCGCGCTGGCGCAACCAGCTCCTGCGGGTGGCCCAGATCGGCACCCACGTGTTCTACCGCTTCGGCGGCCGCGCCGGCTCGTCGGGGGCGTTCCGCTACACGCCGCGTCCGTCCACCGGCGGCTACCAGCCGGTCTACGCCTCCATGGCGCCGCTCGTCGGCGGCGGCGAGGACGGCCAGGCGCCGTACAAGATCCTGTTCAACGGCCTCGGCGGTCCCGACCCGGCCGCCGCGCCGGTCGAGCCGGCGTCCGCCCCTGCGGCGGCGGCGCCGACGACGGCCCCCCCGGCGCCGCAACCCGCCAAACCGGCCGAGCCCGCGCACAAGCCGGAAGCCCCGGCCACCGCCGCGCCGGCCGCCGCGCCAGCGGAAACGCCGGCCGCCTGAGACAAGCCGGATAAGGACTGGAGACGGCGGCCCGCGGGCCGCCGTTTTCGTCAGTGCCGGTTGCCGATGGTGGTCGAGCCGTCGCCCTTGCGCTTGTCCTCGGAGCTCTGCTCGAAGTCGCGCTTGGCCCTGTCCGAGTGCGCGTGATGCACGTCGCGCTCGCCGCCGCCGCCCGAGACGCGGCTGTGGCGCGTATTGGTGGGCTCGCCGGGCGCGCGCGGGTCCTTGTCCGGCGGCCGCGGCTTGCTGCGGTCCTCGTGGCTGGCGCCCGGGCCGCCCCAGAGGTCGGTGTCGCGGTGCTTGTGCGGCATGTCAGCGGTCCTGCGTCTTCCAGTGGGTGGCGTTGACGTTCTGGGCGATGTTCCCGAAGCGGCCCTGCTCGCGCACGTTGACGTCCGCGTCGCCAGGCTGGCCGGACTGCACGTCCGTGCGCAGGTCGCGGCGGTCCATCTTCTGGCCCGTCAGCCTGGCCTTCATCGCGAAGCTGCGCTGTTCCGGAGGGATCGGCGGGGCTTTGGACATGCGTTTCTCCTTCTCTCGAAGAAGGGAAACAGCCCCCGTCCGGACCCGGTTCCGGAAGCCGTCCGGCCTACAGGTTGGCCGACGCCTTCGCGCCGGGCATCACCACCAGGGCGTCGAAGCCGTGCACAACCCGCACCATGCGGGCGTCGGCGTTGCGCGTGCGGCTGGCCGACAGCAGCGGCCGCAGCGGGCGCAGGTCGATGACGGTGAAGCCTTCCGGCAGGGCCTGGGCGGCCAGGAAGCCGACGCCCTCGCCCTCGGCGTCGCCGGCCGGCTGGTCCTCGTAGCGCCAGGCGACCGGATTGAACCGCGCCGCGCGGGCCCCCGCGCCGCCGACCACGAAGATATTGAAACTGGACTCGTCCGACAGCGCCGCCGTTTCGGCGATCAGACTGCCCATGTCCATGACCTCGCTCATGTTGCGACCGCGGACCAGGTGGCTCGCGCCGAACTTGAACAGGGCCTTGGTGCGGCGCGCCTCGCGCCCCAGCCCGTTCCAGTAGCGGGCCCAGTTGGCGCGCATAAGCTCCGCCCGCCGCCGGTTGGACTCCCAGCCCCTGTTGGCGACCCACAAGGCGTTGGTCTCCAGGGTCCCTTCCAGGGTGTCGAGGATCCAGTCGGACTCCGGGTCGGGGTTCGGCCAGGCGGCGCGCAGGTTGCGCACCAGCTCGGGGTCGCCGGAAAAGCTGAACAGCTTCCCGGGATTGCGGCTGGCCTGGTAGTCGGCCCAGGCGGCGGTCGAGGCGGTGGCGAGGGCGGTCATGGGGCCGCGCGCGGTCGGCGGCTTGGGCTTGTCCTTCAGGCGCGCGATCAGGCGACGGTCGCCGGCGACCTCGTAGTCCAGGCCCCAGATCGCCTGCTCGGCGCGCGGCAGGGCCGCGCGGGCGCGCGCCAGGAACTCGGCCTCCTCGCGCATGGTGTAGAAGGCCGCGCCGGTCTGGTGGCGGTCGTAGAAGCGCCTCAGGCCGTTGAGGCCCCCGGCGGCGAGCGCGGCGTCCATCTCCTGGGCCATGGGGGGCGAGACCTCGACCACCAGCCTGCGGTAGCCGTGCGGGGCCAGGGTCTCGGCGAGGGAAGCCGCCAGGGCGGCGTTCTCGGCCAGGCCGTGCTCCTCGCCCAGCATGAAGAACTTGGCCTTGCGGCCCTCCGCCGCCAGCAGGTCCCAGCCCGGCCCGGAGAAGGTCCGGCCGTCGAAACCCAGGGCGTGGCGGTGCTCGGCCGCGCGGGCCGCGAGGCGATCCTCCAGCGACGGCGCGGGCGCTGCGGGCGCCGCCTGGGCGGCGGCCCGGGAAGCGACGGCGAGGCCGGCGACGGCGGCGCCGGCGAATAGCCCCCTGCGATGGATGGTCATGGAAGGCCCCCTCATGCGCGGCTCATTGTCCGGATGAGGCGGCGGCCGAGCGGATCGGATGCGCGCGGCGTCATGAAACTTTGGTAACACGGCCCCGTCGCCGGCCACGGCGGACGCCGCCCCACCTTGGAGCTTTCATGTCCGACCAATCCGTCAGACCGCGAGTCGTCATCCTGGGCGGAGGCTTCGGCGGGCTGGAGGCTGCGAAGGCCCTCACCCGGGCCCCGGTCGAGGTGACGCTCATCGACCGGCACAACCACCACTGCTTCCAGCCGCTGCTGTACCAGGTCGCGACCGCGGCCCTGACCCCTGCCGACATCGCCTGGCCGATCCGGGGCATCCTCGGCCGCTACCCGAACATCCGCGTGCTCATGGCCGAGGTGGAGGCGATCGACCTCGACGGCGGGACCGTCCGCGCGTCGGGCGTCGGCTTTCCGTACGACTACCTGGTCGTGGCCACCGGCGCGACCCACGCCTACTTCGGCCACGAGGCTTGGAGCCGTGACGCGCCCGGGCTCAAGCGCATCGAGGACGCCACCGACATTCGCCGGCGCATCCTGCTGGCCTTCGAGCGCGCCGAACTGAGCGACGACCCCGCCGAACGGGCGCGGCTGACGACCTTCGTGGTCATCGGCGCAGGTCCCACGGGGGTCGAGATGGCCGGCGCCATCGCCGACATCGCCCGCCAGGCCCTGCCGCCCGATTTCCGCAACGTCGACCCGGCCAAGGCGCGCGTCCTGCTGGTCGAGGCGGGTCCCCGCATCCTCCCGTCCTTCGCGGAAGGCCTGAGCCGCTACGCGGCGCGGGCGCTGGACCGGATGGGGGTCGAGGTGTTGACGGGAACCCGGGTCACGGACGTGGGGCCGGACGCCGTCATGACGGACCGCGGGACGCTGGCCGCCGGCGCGATGATCTGGGCGGCCGGCGTCGCCGCCTCACCGGCGGCCGCGTGGCTGGGAGCGGCCGCCGACCGGGCGGGCCGGGTCACGGTGGAGCCCGACCTGTCGCTGCCCGGCCGGCCCAACGTGTTCGTCATCGGCGACACCGCGGCGGTCCGGGATGCGGCCGGGCGCCCGGTCCCGGGGGTGGCGCCGGCGGCCAAGCAGATGGGGGCCTACGCCGGGCGCCTGATCGCGGCGCGCGTGCGCGGACGGCCCGCGCCGAAGCCCTTCGCCTACCGACACCAGGGCGACCTAGCCACCATCGGCCGCAAGGCGGCGATCGTGCAGCTTGGGCGGCTGCAGCTGACCGGCTTCCTCGGCTGGGTGTTCTGGAGCGTCGTCCACGTCTACTTCCTCATCGGCCTGCGCAACCGGATCGCAGTCGCCTTCAGCTGGGCGTGGGACTACGTCACCTTCGGCCGGCGCTCGCGGCTGATAACCCGGCCCATGCAACCTTGAGCCTACGGGCGGCCGGAACCTTGCAGCGGAGCCTGCGAGGTTCCCGTTGCGGGACATACGGCTGCGCCATGGTTACGACGTCCCCTGCCCACAATCCGCGCGGAGGCGCGCTCGATGCGCTGCGCTTCGCGGCGGCCGCCTTCATCGTGCTCTACCACTTCGGCTTCGACGCCCCGCGCGAGCTGATGCCGATCTGGGACGGGTTCGGGCGCGGCTGGCTGGCGACCAACTTCTTCCTGATGCTGTCGGGCTACGTGCTGACCCGGGCCTACGGAGCGCAGCTGACCGAGCGGCGCGTGAGGGGTAGCGAGTTCTTCATCCGGCGACTGCTGCGGGTCTGGCCCGCGCACCTGATCGTGCTGGCCGGGTTCGCCGTGGTGCTGTTCGCCACCTCGGCCATGGGGATCGAGCCCCGCCACCCGCAGAACTACACCCTGCCCGAGTTCGTCATCCAGGCCCTGTTGATCGAGGCCTGGGGCCTGACCCACGTCCTCGGCTGGAACGCGCCGACCTGGAGCCTGTCGGCCCTCGTCGTCTGCTACGGCCTGTTCCCCGCCTTCTGGACGACCGTCCGCCGGATGCCGCCCATCGCCGCCCTGGCGGCCGCGCCGCTGGTGCTGGCGCTGTCGGCGGCCGGCGTGCGGGCCTGGCTCGGCGAGTCGATCTACGACCTGCGCTTCGACGCCGGCCTCTTCAGGGGTATCCCCCTGTTCCTGGTCGGGGTGCTGCTGGCCCGGGGCTCGACCGGGCTGGAACTGCGGCCGCGCGCGGCGGCGGCCTACGGCCTGGCGGCCGCGGGCGCCGTGCTGGCGGCCCAGATCGCGCCCCGCAACGACCTCACGGCCTTCGCCACCGTCATCGCCATCGGCACGATCATCGTCGCCGCCGACGCCTCGCGCGGCGCGCCCTCGAAGCTGGCCGCCTGGCTGGGGCGCATGTCCTTCCCGCTCTACATCTCCCACGCCCTGGGCGCGATCGTCTGGTTCGGGGCCGAGCGGCTGGTCACCGCGCGGCTGGGCCTGAACGAGCCGGCGCAGTGGGCGCTGTGGGCGCTGGCCTTCCCCTTCGTGCTGGGCGTCGCCTGGGTGTTCGAGCGGACCGTCGACGCGCCGGTCCAGCGCTGGATCAAGGCGGTCAGGAAGCGTCCAGAGCCACGTCCAGCGCCGGCGCCGAGTGTGTGAGCGCCCCGACGGAGATGGCGTCCACGCCCGTCTCCGCGATGGCCCTGACGGTCTGCAGCGTCACGCCGCCCGAGGCTTCCAGCTTCGAGACGTAGTTGTTCATCACCACCGCCTCGCGCAGCTCGTCGAGCGAGAAGTTGTCGAGCATGACCACGTCCGGCTCGTAGGCGCGGGTCTCGGCGAACTGGTCCAGCCCGTCGACCTCGATCTCGATCGGGGTCAGCCAGCCGGCCTCGGCGCGGGCGCGTTCCAGCGCCTTGGCGACGCCGCCGCAGACGGCGATGTGGTTGTCCTTGATCAGGATGGCGTCGTCCAGGCCGAAGCGGTGGTTGACCCCGCCGCCGCAGCGCACCGCGTGCTTCTCCAGCACCCGCAGGCCCGGCGTGGTCTTGCGGGTGTCGACGATGTGCACATTGCAGCCCTCGACGGCGCGCACGTAGGCTCGGGTCAGGGTGGCGATGCCGGACAGCCGCTGCACCAGGTTCAGGGCCACCCGCTCGGCGGCCAGGATGGCGCGGGCGTTGCCTTCCACGCGGGCGATCACCTGGCCGGCGGCGGCGTCCTGGCCGTCGGCGACCAGCCGCTCGAAGGCGATGTCCTCGTCCATCAGGCGCATGGCGATGCGGGCGCAGTCGAGGCCGGCGATGCGGCCCTCCTTGCGGGCGACGAAGGCGGCGGCCATGCGCGCGGCCTCCGGAATGCAGGCGGCGGCGGTGACGTCGCCGGCGCGGCCCAGGTCCTCGGCCAGGGCGGCGCGGACGATGGGCTCGATCAGCACGTCGGGCGGGCCGGCGATCAGCGGGACGGGGATCATGCGGCGGGCATCTCGGCGGTGGCGTCCGCGCCGACGGCGGACCAGGTCGTGAAGGTCCGCTTAGCCTCCGGCGACGCTTGCGGGAAGTCCGCCCGGAAGTGGCCGCCGCGGCTTTCGCGCCGCTGCAGCGCGCAGGCCGCGATCAGCCGCGCGGCGACCAGCGGGGCGGCGGGGCCGTGGCGGCGCTCGAGGATGTCGAGGCGCTCCAGCAGATCGCCCAGACCCTCGGCCGTGCGCACGACGCCGGCGCCGCGGCTCATGGCGGCCCGCAGCTCGCCAAGGGCGGCGGGCGGCAGGTCGGGCAGGGCGCGGGACGGGCCCGGCTCGCTCGCCGGATCGGCGGCGTCGCGGGCGGCCAGGCCGGTCTCGTGGCCGAAGGCGGCCGCCTCCAGCAGGGAGTTCGAGGCCAGGCGGTTGGCGCCGTGGACGCCGGTCGCGGCGCACTCGCCGACCGCGAACAGCCCCTCCAGGGAAGTGCGCCCGTCGACGCCGGCGGCGACCCCGCCCATGTGGTAGTGGGCCGCCGGCGCGATCGGGACCGGCCGGGCGCGCGGGTCGAGCCCGGCCGCGGCGCAGGCGGCGAATGCCGCCGGAAAGGCCTCCGGGAAGCGCTCCCCCACGGCGGCGCGGGCGTCGAGGAAGGCGCCGGCGCCGGACAGCAGCTGGGCGTGCACGGCGCGGGCGACCACGTCCCGTGGGGCCAGCTCGGCCAGGGGGTGGACCTCGGGCATGAAGCGGCGGCCCTCGCGGTCGACCAGCACGGCCCCTTCGCCGCGCAGGGCCTCGGTGGCCAGGGGCGCGGGGTCGAGGCCGACGTCCAGCGCCGTCGGGTGGAACTGCACGAACTCCGGGTCGGCGACCAGGGCGCCGGCGGCGGCCGCGTGGGCAAGCCCCTCGCCGCGCAGGCTGGGCGGGTTGGTGGTCACGGCGTAGAGGCCGCCTACGCCGCCGGTGGCCAGCACCACGGCCGGGGCGAGAATCTCCGTGGGCCGGCCGTCGAGGTCGACGAGGGCGCCGCGCACGCGGCCCTCGGCGTCCTGCAGCAGGGCGCCGAGGCTCCCGCGGTCGAGGATGCGCACGTGCGGGGCGCGGCGGGCGGCCTCGGCGACGGCGGCCATGATGGCGGCCCCGGCCTGGTCGCCGCCGACGCGAGCGACGCGGGGCAGGGAGTGGGCCGCCTCCAGGCTGCGCACCAGGGCCCCCGCGGCGTCGCGCTCGAATGGCACGCCCAGGGCGACCAGGCGCTCGACGGTGGCGGCGGCGAGGCCGGTCAGCCGCCGCGCCGCGTCGGGATCGACCAGGCCGGCGCCGGCGGCGATGGTGTCCTCGGCGTGGCGCTCGGCGTCGGCCGGATCGAGCCCGGCCGCCAGGCCGCCCTGGGCCCAGACCGAGGAGGCCGCTTCGGTCGGGGGCGCGGGCGTCACCACCAGCACCGGCCGGGGGGCCGCCGCCAGCGCCGCCGACAGGCCGGCCAGGCCGGCTCCGATCACCAGCACGCCGTCATGGCGGACGCGGGTCACGCCGCGCGCTCCGCCAGGGCCAGCCGCAGCAGCGTCGCATAGGCCTCGTCGAAGGCGCAGAAGACGATCTCGTCGAGGGCCCCGGGATGCTCGTCCAGGAAGGCCTCGACCGCCTCGACTGCGATCTCGGCGGCGTCCGGCTTGGGATAGCCGTAGACGCCGGTGGAAACGCCGGGGAAGGCGACGGTCCTGAGCCCGTGTTCGGCGGCCAGCTCCAGAGCGCGGCGGTAGCAGGACGCCAGCAGCTCCGGCTCGCCGCGGTCGCCGCCCCGCCAGACCGGGCCGACGGTATGGATGACGTGGCGGGCGGGCAGGTCGAACCCCGGCGTGATCCTGGCGTCGCCGGTCGCGCAACCGCCCAACGGGCGGCAGGCGTCGAGCAGGCGAGGGCCCGCGGCCCGGTGGATGGCGCCGTCGACGCCGCCGCCGCCGAGCAGGCTGGTGTTGGCCGCGTTGACGATGGCGTCGACGTCGAGCCGCGTGATGTCGCCGACGATGACGCGCAGCTCGGTCATGACCCGGTCGCCGCCGGCTCCTCGACGGCGCCGAGCGCGTCCGGCGGCAGCTGCAGGCCGATGAAGACGATGGCCCCCAAGCAGAGAAGGGCGGTCAGCAGATAGAGGCCGAGACTTGCGCCGGCGCCGCCCCAGCTGAGCTTGCGGGCGTGCGGCCGCCAGACGCCGCGACGCAGGTAGCTGAACACAGCCAGCGCAATAAATACAGGGAACAGGAGGCCCATCAACGACCGGGCCTGGGTGAATCCCCAAACGACCACGGCCACGCCGACGAGCAGGAGGGCCGCCTTCTCGAGTAGCGGATGAACGCGCGCGAGCACCGGGCCGAGCGCCTTGGACCCGTCCAGCGGGGGCGCCGGAACCAAGTTGAGCAGGTTGATGACCGCGATGAACCAGGCACCCTTGAGCCAAATCGGATCCTGTGTAGCGAGGAAGACGCCGTAGAACGGCGCAGCGGCGAGCAGCCCGAACGCTGGACCCGCCAAGGATGACAGCACGTCCTTCCATTCGGTGTCGGCCGCCACGCGCGGGGCCGCCGCGCCGCCCAGAAAGGGCACGATGAAGATGCGCCCGGGTCCCATGCCCAGTGCATTGAACGCCAGCACGTGACCGAACTCGTGGACGAAGACCCCGATCACGCCGGCCAGCGGGTAAATCCAGCTGCCCATGGCGTACCAGAGGTAACCGGCCAGCAGCGCGGTCGAGACGACGGCCCAGATCAGCGGCTGCCCCTGCGGCTGGTGGGCGGGCGGAGTTTCAGGAACGGCCGCGCTCGCCGACGCTGCCCGTGCGGCGCGCGCCTCGCCCCAGGGTCCGAGTTGGGCGCCGCTCACTTGCTCTTTCCGACCACCGGTCGTCCCGGATTGGTGAGCAGCATCAGCAACAGCGCCTCCCGCGAAAGCCGGCCGGGCCGGATCTTGATCTCGACGGGCGGAATGTAGCGCAGCATCAGATCAGCTCCACGGCCACGTGGTGGCGGGCCTTCACCAGGTCGTAGCGGGCGGGCGTGGCCGGCGGCGGCAGGTCGATCATCCGCTGCACCGCGGCGCGGGCGCGCGCGGCGGTGTCGGGATCGACCAGCACCTCATGCTTCATGTCGCGCAGGCTCTCGTAGATGTTCTCGAGCGTGATGCGCTTCATGTGCGGGCACAGGTTGCAGGGCCGGATGAACTCGGTGCCCGGGCTGTCCGCAGCCACGTTGTCGGCCATGGAGCACTCGGTGACCATCACCACCCGCCGCGGTTTGTGCCTGGTCACGTAGTCGGCCATGGCCGCGGTCGAGCCGGCGAAGTCGGACGCCTCGAGGACGTCGGTCGGGCATTCGGGGTGGGCCAGGATCTCGGCGTCCGGATAGGCCGCCTTCAGTTCGCGGATGTCCTCGCCGGTGAAGCGCTCGTGCACCTCACAGCGCCCGCGCCAGGCGATGATGCCGACCGTGGTCTGGCGGGCCACGTTCTTGGCCAGGAACTCGTCGGGGATGAGGATGACGCGGTCGACGCCCCACTCGCGGGCCACGTGCTCGACCACCTGCACGGCGTTGGCGCTGGTGCAGCAGACGTCCGTCTCGGCCTTCACCTCGGCGCTGGTGTTGACGTAGGTGACCACCGGCAACCCCGGATAGCGCTGCCGGATCAGCCGCACGTCGGCGCCTGTGATCGAGGAGGCCAGGGAGCAGCCGGCGCGCAGGTCGGGGATCAGCACGGTCTTCTCGGGGGCCAGGATCTTCGAGGTCTCGGCCATGAAGTGCACGCCGGCCTGGACGATCACCGCGGCGTCGGACTTGGCCGCCTCGCGGGCCAGGCCCAGGCTGTCGCCGACGTAGTCGCCGACCCCGTGGAAGATCTCGGGCGTCATGTAGTTGTGGGCCAGCACGACGGCGTTGCGCTCGCGCTTGAGGCGGTTGATCTCGGCGATCATCGGGGCGTGGAAGCGCCACTCGATCGGGGTCACCCGGTCCTTGAGCTTGCTCCAGATGGCGGCCGTTTCGCGCTCGATCGCCGGCGTGAAGGGAAAGGTCTCGCCGTCCGCCATTCTCGTCCTCCCCACTATTATGCTCAGATTGAGCAAAACGGTGGTCCAAAGAAACGCCGATCCTCTCGGTCGGCGACCTTATGCTACCCATGAGCATAAGTCTGGACGAAAGATAGCGACTATCCGGCCGGGATCAAGCCTTGGCCGCGACCCGGCGTCGCCGGCGGGCGGCGGGGCCCGGCGCGGCGGCGGCGACCACCTCGGCCAGCTCCTCCTGGGAGTAGGGTTTGCGCAGGAACGGCCAGGGCGCCTGCAACAGGGTCCGGTCGACCGCCTCGCCGGCGTAGCCGGAGGTCAGCACCACCTTCAGGTCGGGCCGCATCTCCAGCGCGCGGCGCGCCAACTCGACCCCGTCGATGCCGCCCGGCATGACCACGTCGGTGAGCAACAGGTCGAACGCGGCCTTGGAGCGCAGCTTGGCCAGCGCCCGCGCCCCGCCGCTGACCCGCACCACGTGGTGCCCGAGGTGGTGCAGCAGGGTCTCCGCGATCGCCGCGACCTCGCGGTCGTCCTCCACCAGCAGCACGTTCAACGGGCCGCGCTCGGCCTCCCGCGGGCGGGCTTCGACCTTGGCCGGGACGCTTTCGGCGGAGGCGGGCAGGAACAGGGTCACGGTCGTGCCGCGGCCGGGCGCGCTGTCGATGGTCACCCCGCCCCCGGACTGCTGGGCGAAACCGTAGACCTGGCTGAGGCCCAGGCCCGTGCCCTTGCCCTGCGGCTTGGTGGTGAAGAAGGGTTCGAACACCCGGGCCAGGGTCTCGGAGTCCATGCCCGATCCGGTGTCGGTGACGGTGACGCAGACGTGGCCGCCGGCGGGAATGTCCGCGACCTCCCCCTCGGCCAGTTCGCGGGTCGTCGTGCGCACTTCGATGCGCCCGCCCTCGGCGGTGGCGTCGCGGGCGTTGACCACCAGGTTGAAGAGCGCGGCCTCGAACTGGGCGGGGTCGACCCGCGTCACCGCCTTGCCGCGGCACAGCAGGCAGGCGAACTCGACGCCGTCGCCGACGGCGCGGCGGATCAGCGGCTCGCCTTCGCGGATCAGGGCGTTGACGTCCGAAACCGCCGGCCGCAGCGCCTGGCGGCGGGAGAAGGCCAGCAACTGATGCGTCAGCTGCTCGCCCCGGCGGGCCGCGGCCATGGCCGCCTCGGCCATGCGCCTGCGCTTGTCGGCGTCCTCGGGGTGCTTGAGGATCATGTCCAGGGCGCCGACCACCACCGTCAGCAGGTTGTTGAAGTCGTGCGCCACGCCGCCGGTCAGGCGGCCGAGCGCCTCGAGCCGCTGGGCCCGGATCAGGGCCGCCTCGGCGTGCTCCTTCTCCGACAGGGCCTGGGCCACTCGCTCGGCCAGCAGCTCGTTGATGTGCTGCAGGTCGGCTTGGACCTGGCGCTCCTCGGTGACGTCATAGGCCGCGCCGACGAAGCCCAGCAGTGTCCCGTCCGGCGCCATGCGCGGCCGCGAGAAGGACCGCAGCCACCGGTACTCGCCGTCGTGGCGCTTGTAGCGGGCCTCCAGCGAGAACGGCTTCATCGAGCTCTCGCCGGCGACCTGCTCGCTCAGGATGCGGGCGTGGTCGTCCGGGTGAAGGAAGCTGCGCCAGTCGCGGACCAGGGCCTGCTCGAAGGTGTCGCCCATGAACTCGACGTAGGTCTGGTTGACGAAGGCGCGACGGCGGTCGGCGTTGGTGACCCACACCAGGATCGGGGCGGAGTTGGCGATCGAGCGGAAGCGCTCCTCGCTTTCGCGCACCTCGGCCAGGGCTCGCGCCCGTTCGATCTCGGTCCAGGTGCGCGAGGCGGCGTCCTCGACCAGGGCGGCGTCTTCGTCGGTCCAGGATCGCGGCTGGGTGTCATGCAGGAAGAACACGGCCCGGGTGCGCCCGCCGCGGACCACCGGCACGCTCAGCCGCGCGCGCACGCCCTGGGCCTGGAAGGCGTCCCCGACATCGGCGGTGCGGGGATCGCTGGCGGTGTCGTCGACCCGCACCGGCCGCCCCCGCAGCAGCTCGGCGACAACGGCGGGTCCGTAGCTCTCGAGCGTGAAGACGCCGGAAATCGGCTCCAGTTGTCCGTCGGTCCAGCTGTCGCCGATGGTGATGGTTCCGGTGGCCTCGTCGACCTCGCCGTAGCCGGCGCGCGCGACGTGCAGGTGGGCGCCCAGCGAGCGCTCTGCGAAGGCTGCGATGTCGCGGGGCTCGTCGCTTTCGCGCAGGCCGTCGCCCAGCTGCAGCAGGAAGCGCTGGCGCCGCTCCTGGGCGCGCAGGCTCTCCTGTCCGTCGTGGGCGTCGGTGACGTCGAAGGCGATCCCGATGTAACCCATGAACTCGCCGGCGGGATCGAAGCGCGGGCGGGTGCTGGCGCGCATCCAGCGCCAGCGGCCCTTCCGGTTGCGGAAGCGGGCCTCGAACTCGAAACCGTCGCCCTTGGCGAGGGACCTGTCGCGCAGGGCCAGGACGCGGTCGCGGTCGTCGGGGTGCAGGTGCTCGATCCAGGCCAGTTCGAGGCCCCGCTCGGGCCCGCCGAAGAAGTCCATGCCCGCCTGGTTGATGAACTGGATGCCGCCCTTGGCTCCGCTGACCCAGATCGGAGCGGGCGCGGAATCGGCCATCGCCCGGAAGCGGGCCTCGCTTTCGCGCAAGGCTTCCTGGGCGATACGCGACTCGGTGATGTCGAAGGCGATGCCGACGTAGCCCATGAACTCGCCGCCCGCGCCCGTACGCGGGCGGCACCTGGCGCTGACCCAGCGGTACTCGCCGGCGCCGTTTTGGAAGCGGGCTTCGAATTCGTAGGGAAGCCGGCGGGCCCGTTCGGACTCGTAGAGGGTTACGATACGCTCGCGGTCGTCAGGGTGCATCAGCCCCAGCCAGGCGTCGCCCAGCAGGGCCTCGCGCGGGCGGCCGAAGAACTCCACGAAGCCTTCGTTGACGAACTCGACGCCGCCTTCCGCGCGGGTCACCCACACCGGCGAGGGCGCGGAGTTGGCCATGGTGCGGAACCGCTCCTCGCTCTCGCGCAGGACCTGTTCGGTCCGTTTCTGCTCGGTGATGTCGCGATTGACCCCGTGGACCTTGACGATGCGGCCCGACGCGTCGCGGACCGGCTCGCCCTGGCTGGCGAACCAGCGCACGACGCCCTCGGAATCCACCACCCGGTATTCGGACGCATAGGTCTCGCCGTCCTCGATCACCCGCCGGCGCGACTCCAGGACCCCGGCGTAGTCGTCCGGATGCACCCGCGCGGCGAGCTCCAGGAAGTCCCACTCGGGCTCGGAGATCACGCGCCAGTTACGCAGATAGTTGTCGGACAGCTTCAGGCGGTCGCTGCCCAGGTCCCACTCCCAGGCCCCGAGCTTGCCGGCCTCGTGGGCCAGGCGGAGGTTGTGCTGGCCGGCCTCGAGATCCCTGACCGCCGCGGCTTCGGCCGACAGGGCCCGCCGCAGGGCGGCGGCGACCTCCGCCGAGAAGAGGCCGACCACCAGGGTCAGGCCGGTGCCGATGCCCATCTGGTAGAGGTCCATCGGGTCCGGGTGCAGCCAGGCGATCAGCCATCCCGCCCCGATACCCAGCAGGATCGCGGTGAATCCGCCACGGCGGCCGGCCCAGAGGCCGGCGATGATCCCGCCGGGAATGAAGGTGGACATCCCGCCCAGGCTTCCGAGCAGGGGCGTGAGCGCCACGCGCACGAGCGCGCCGACCAGCACGCAGGCGGTCGCCACGGCCAGCGCGCGACCCCAACCGGCGCCTCCGCTCAGCGCAAGCCGCCGAAGGAATTGCTCGAAACCCATCCGCCCTCACACGCCTGCCGCAGGCTAACCCGAAGCGGAACCCCTGACAAAGCGCGGCTTTAACGTCAGAAGGGCGAATTCGGTTCGTGCGACCGTTGCGCGCACCCGGGCGCGACCTACCTGTCAGCCGACACCAGCAAGGAGGTTTCCATGGCCGTGGACATCAAGACGGGCTTCACGCCCGAGCAGCGGGGCGAACTGGCGGCCGGACTGACCAAGCTGCTGGCGGATTCCTACGCGCTCTACCTGAAGACCCACGGCTATCACTGGAACGTCCGCGGGGCGAACTTCTCGACCCTGCATGCGCTGTTCATGGAGCAGTACACGGAGATGTGGGAGGCGCTCGACGACCTGGCCGAGCGCATCCGGGCCCTCGGGGAGTTCGCCCCCCAGGGCTACGCCGCCTTCGCCAATCTGACCTCGATCCGGGACGGCGACCCGGAGAAGACCGCCGACAAGATGGTCGAGGAGCTGATGCGCGACCACGAGACCCTGATCGCCACCGGCCGGGCCGTGCTCAAGGAGGCCGAGGGCGACGTCGATCCCGTCACCGTCGACCTGATCACCCAGCGCCTCGCGGTGCACGAGAAGCACGCCTGGATGCTGCGCTCCACGCTCGGCGGGAAGTAGCCCGGCCGCCAAGTCGACCCGGCCGCGGCGCTGCTCTAAGCAGGCGCCATGGGCCAGGGTCTGAGAGCGGTTCCACGCGGGGTCTGGGCCCTCGGCCTGGTCTCGATGTTCATGGACGTCTCCTCGGAGATGATCCACGCCCTGCTGCCCTTGTTCCTGGTGACCGGCCTCGGCGCCGGCGTCGCGCTCGTGGGCGTCATCGAGGGGCTGGCCGAGGCCACCGCGTCGTTCGTCAAGGCGTTCTCCGGCTGGCTCAGCGACCGTCTGGGGGCGCGCAAGTGGGTCGTCGTCGCCGGCTATGGCCTGGCCGCGGCCAGCAAGCCGGTGTTCCCGCTTGCGACCACCCCGCTGATGGTGCTGGCGGCCCGTTTCGCCGACCGGCTGGGCAAGGGAATCCGCGGCGCGCCGCGCGACGCCCTGATCACCGACCTGACGCCGGCCGGCGCCCGCGGCGCAGCCTTCGGCCTGCGCCAATCCCTCGACACCCTCGGCGCGGTCGCCGGTCCGCTGCTCGCCATCGGCCTGATGGCCGCCTACGCCGGCGACATCCGCGCGGTGTTCGCCTGGGCGGTGGTCCCGGCGGCGCTGTCGGTGCTGGTGCTGGTCCTCTTCGTGCGCGAATCGCGGCGGGCGGCGGAGACGGCCTTGCCCGCGCCGCTGCGCTGGTCCGAGGTCGGGGCGCTGGGTCCGCTGCTGTGGCCGGTGCTGGCGGTGGGCGCGGTGTTCACCCTGGCCAGGTTCAGCGAGGCCTTCCTGGTCCTGCGGGCGGCCGACGCCGGCCTGGCCCTGGCCCTGGCGCCGGCGGTGCTGGTGGTCATGAACGTCGTCTATGCCGCCGTTTCGGCCCCCGCCGGCCTGCTGTCGGACCGGCTGGGCCGCAGGGGGCTGCTGGCCTCCAGCCTCGTCGCCCTGGTCGCCGCCGATCTCGTGCTGGCTTTCTCCGCCTCTATCGCCGGCGCGCTCGCCGGCGCCGCACTGTGGGGCCTCCACATGGGCCTCAGCCAGGGCCTGCTGTCGGCGCTGATCGCCGACGCGGCGCCGGCGCGGCTGCGGGGAACCGCCTTCGGCCTCTTCCACCTGGTCAGCGGCCTGGCCCTGCTGGCCGCGAGCGTCACCGCCGGCGGGCTGTGGATGCTGTCCGGGCCGGCCGCGACCTTCCTGGCGGGCGCCGGCTTCGCCCTCGCGGCGCTGGCCGGACTGCTGCTCATGCCGCACCATGGGCGGCGGAAGGCCCAATGATTCCCGTCACGCCCTTCATCGCCATCGACGAGGACGAACTGACGCTCAAGGCCGTGCGCGCCTCGGGCCCCGGCGGGCAGCACGTGAACAAGACCTCGACGGCGGTCGAGCTGCGCTTCGACGCCCTGGCCTCGCCGAACCTGCCCGAGGACGTGAAGGACCGCCTGCGCGGCGTCGCGGGCCGCCGCATGACCCAGGATGGGGTCATCGTGCTGCAGGCCGAGCAGTTCCGCTCCCAGGAGCGCAACCGCGAGGACGCCCTCGATCGCCTGCTGGAGATCCTCCGCAAGGCGGCCCAGCCGCCCCCGCCGCCGCGCAAGAAGACCAGGCCGACGCGGGCCGCCAAGGAGCGCCGGCTGGCCGCCAAGAAGACCCGATCCGGCGTCAAGGCGATGCGCGGCAAGCCCAGCTTCGACTAGCCCAAGTCGACGGCAAGTCCGGCAAGCTCTGCAACCCGCGGAGGACTGAAGGATTTGTAACGGCGGGGGGTCATGAACTCGCCCGAAAACGCGGTTATACGTCTTGGATACGAGGCTCGGTTCCCTACCTATCCTCTCCGTGCTGAGGCGGACCCTTCCAGAGGCCATGCTGCACAAGGCGAGACTTTCCGGCCGCTCACGCGCCGTCGCGATGTTCGCGGCGGCCGGCGCGCTGCTGGGCGTCCTCTCGCTGGGGCTGTCGGCCTCGGCCGGGCCGTTCGACTTCCTGCAGTCCTCCAGCGTGCGCAACGTCCTCGCCGCCACCCGCGGCGACCTCTCCGAGGCTTCGCTGCGCCGCATGGCCGGGCGGATGGACCCCGCCGCCGCGGCCCTGGCGGCGCGCCACGACCCCTCCGCCAAGCCCGAGCCCTGGGGCCTGACCCCGGGCTGGGAGACGCTCGACATCCGGCGCAAGCCGACGCTCGAGTTCGAGGTCGTCGACGCCGCCGAGGCCCAGCGCCTGAACGCCTCGATCCCGATGATCTCCGGCCTGCTGCGGCGCGCCCAGCCGTTCGTGCTGCCGAGATCGGCGCCCGAGTACAGCCGCGCCCTGCGCTGCCTGACCCAGGCGATCTACTACGAGGCGGCGCTGGAGCCGACCGAGGGCCAGGAGGCGGTCGCCCAGGTGGTGCTGAACCGCATGCGCGACCCGAACTTCCCCAACACCGTCTGCGGCGTCATCTACCAGGGCGCGGAACGGGTCACCGGCTGCCAGTTCAGCTTCACCTGCGACGGCTCGCTGGCCCGCGCCCCGGCCCGCTGGGCCTGGACCCGCGCCCAGAAGGTGGCCGAGCGCGCCCTGGCCGGCCACGTCGCCGCCCCGGTGGGCACCGCGACCCACTACCACGCCGACTACGTGCTGCCGTACTGGAGCCCGTCGCTCGGCAAGATCACCCAGATCGGGGCCCACATCTTCTACCGCTGGCGCGGCGCCGCCGGCGAGACGGCCGCCTTCGTGCAGCGCTACGCCGGCCGCGAGCCGGCCATCGACGAGGCCCGCTTCGCCCGCCCGCGCATCGCCATCGGCAAGGCCGCCCTGCTGGAGGCCAACGCCACCACGACCATGAGCGACAGCGGCGACATGCGCGTGGTCGCCACCCTGGGCGGGCGGCGCATGCCGACCAAGGACGAGGTGGCGGCCATCAACGAGCGGCTGCGCGCCTTCGAGACCGACCGCGGCCTGGCCCGCCCCGCCGTGGCCCGCCCCGGGGTGACGCCGCTCGACGTGGTCGAGGTCGGCCGCCCGGCGCGCGCGCCGGCGCCGGCTCCCGCCGCGCCTGCTCCGGCCACGCCGGCCGAGCCCGTGGCCACGGCCCCCTCGGCGCCGCTGAAGTAATCCGCCGCCGGCGGTTGCGGCCGCCCGCCGCGGCCCATACCTGCGGCTGATGCAGAAACGCCCCCTCGGCCGCAGCGGCCTCCAGATCGCGCCGCTCGTCTTCGGCGGCAACGTGTTCGGCTGGACCGCGGACCGGGAGACGTCCTTCCGCCTGCTCGACGCCTTCACCGACGCCGGCTTCAACGCCGTCGACACGGCCGAGGCCTATTCGAGCTGGGTCCCGGGCCACAAGGGCGGCGAGTCCGAGACGGTCATCGGAGACTGGCTCGAGCGCTCCGGACGGCGCGACCGCGTGGTGATCGCCACCAAGGTGGGCTGGCACCAGGGCGACACGCCCGGCCTCCTGCGTGCGGCGGACATCGTTCGCGCCGCCGAGGCGTCCCTGAAGCGGCTGAGGACCGACGTCATCGACCTCTACCAGTCCCATACCGACGACCCGCAGACGCCCTTCGAGGAGACCCTCGGCGCGTTCGCCAAGCTGATCGAGCAGGGCAAGGTGAGGGCGATCGGAGCCTCCAACATTTCGGCGCCGCGCCTGCAGCAGGCGCTGGAGGTCAGCGCGCGCGAAGGCCTGCCGCGCTACGAGAGCCTGCAGCCGCCCTACAACCTCTACGACCGCCGGAGCTTCGAGCAGGACCTGCAGGGGGTGGTCGAGCGCGAGGGATTGGGCGTGATCAGTTACTTCGGCCTCGCCGCCGGTTTCCTGACCGGCAAGTACCGGTCCCAGGACGACCTCGGGAAGAGCCCGCGCGGCCGCGGCGTCGGCCGCTACCTCGACACCCGCGGTTTCCGCATCCTCGGCGCCCTGGACGAAATCGCCGCCCAGACGGGCGCCACGCCGGCCCAGATCGCCCTCGCCTGGATCATGGCCAAGCCGGCCGTCACCGCCCCCATCGCCAGCGCCACCAGCGTCGAGCAGGTCGAGGAGCTGGCCAAGGCGGCGGACCTGACCCTGGACCAGGCGACGCTGAAGGTTCTGGACGAGGCGAGCGCCTAGGGCGAAGCTCGGCGCCCACGCCGCCGGAGCTCCCCCGCCCATGCGCCGCCTGCTGCTCGCGTCCGCCCTCGCCCTCCTCGCCGCGCCCGCCGCCGCCAGTCCGTTCGACGAGCTGCTGGCCGCGGGCGGCGGCAAGGCCTGCTTCCGCCAGACCTACGACGAGGCCTACCGCGGCGACCGCCCGGGCCAGGTGACGTCGGAAGTCCTGCTCTCCTTCAGCGCCGAGGAGGTCCACGGCCGCGAGGGCGTGGTCATGCGACTGATGCTGAAGCGTCCCGACGGGGCCTGGTACGTCTGGGGCGGCTGCGGCTGGGCCGAGCAGGACGTCAACCGCGGCGCCGGCGGCCGACTGCTGCAGCCGGAATATCCGCTCGAGCACGGCATCTCCTGCCACGCCAGCGCCGGCGGCGACGAGGAGGGCGGCGACTTCCCGATCGAGCTGATCGACGCCGACACCCTAGCCGTCTACCCGGGCGAGGGCCTGGCGGCGCGCGACGCCCTTGGACCCGGGATCGTCTCGACCTACGCCACCTTCGAGCGCCCCGACCTGATGCTGCCGGTGAAACGCACGGATCCCGAGGCGTGCCGGGAGCTGGTCGAGGGCCTGGGGACGCCGATCGGCTATCCGCCGGAATAGTTCAGAGGCCGAACGCCGGGGCGTAGCGCACCGTCATCGGCCGGAGCGCGCCGGGCGTCAGCTCCAGCGCCATGAAGTGCGGCCCGGAAAACGGCGCGGTCAGCGCCTCGGCCGCCTGCGCCGAGAAGCCGAAGCGGGGATAGTAGTCGGCGTGGCCCAGCACGACGACCAGATCCACGCCGGCCGCCCGGCAGGCTTCCAGCCCGGCGCGGACCAGCGCGCCGCCGACACCCCCGCGCTGGCGAGCGGGCGCGACGGCCACGGGGGCCAGGGCGGCGACGGAAAGGCCGGCCTCGTTGCGCATCGGGCTGAACAGGATGTGGCCGACGACCTCGCCGCCGTCTTCGGCCACCAGCTCGACCAGGGCGTCGACGTCGGCCCGTAGGCGGTCGACCAGCTCGGCCTCGTCGGGCTGGCCGAAGGCGGCCTCCTCGACGGCGCGGATGGCGGCGTGGTCTCCCGGCGCCGCCGGACGGATCACCACTGGCCGATCTTCTCGGCTTCCTCGTGGGTGATCGGGTGGCGGGCCCTGGCGTGGTCTTCCTCGGCCAGCAGCCGCACCGCCTCGAGCGCCGCCATGCAGCCCATGCCGGCGGCGGTGACCGCCTGGCGGTAGACGTCGTCGGTGACGTCGCCGGCGGCCCAGACGCCCTCGATCTCGGTCGCCGTGGTGCCGGCCTTCACCTTCAGGTATCCGCCCTCGTTCATCGGCAGCTGGCCCCTGAAAAGCTCCGACGACGGCGCGTGCCCAATGGCCACGAACACGCCGTCGCACGGCAGTTCGCGGGTCTCGCAGGTCTTCACGTTGGTCAGCCTGACGCCGGTCACCCCCATGGGGTCGGTGCGGCCGACCACCTCCTCGACGGCGTGGTCCCAGATCACCTCGATCTTCGGCTCGGCGAACAGCCGCTCCTGCAGGATCTTCTCGGCCCGGAACTCGTCGCGCCGGTGCACGACGGTGACCTTGGAGGCGAACTTGGTCAGGAACAGCGCCTCCTCGACGGCGGTGTTGCCGCCGCCGACCACCACCACCTCCTTGCCGCGATAGAAGAAGCCGTCGCAGGTGGCGCAGGCCGAGACGCCGAAGCCCTTGAAGCGCTCCTCGCTGGGCAGGCCCAGCCACTTGGCCTGGGCGCCGGTGGCGATGATCAGGGTCTCGGCCATGAACACCTGGCCGGAATCGCAGACCAGCCGGAACGGCCGCTGCGACAGGTCCGCCTCGACCACGATGTCCTCGACCGTCTCGGAGCCCATGTGCTCGGCCTGGGCGCGCATCTGGTCCATCAGCCAGGGGCCCTGGATGGCCTCGGCGAAGCCGGGATAGTTCTCGACGTCGGTGGTGATGGTCAGCTGGCCGCCGGGCTGCAGGCCGCAGATGACCACGGGGTTCAGCAGGGCGCGGGCGGCGTAGACGGCGGCGGTCCAGCCGGCGGGGCCGGAACCGACGATGGCGACGCGGACGTGACGGATATTGGACATGGCCGCCAATCTAGGGATGATTCCGCCGTTCCGCACCGGCGGACTGACCGGGGAGGGTTGGTTATGAACAGGGCGTTGCAGATTGCGCTGGTGATGGCGGTGATCGTGGGCGTCATCGCCTACTTCCAGTCCGGCAGCTGGATTCCGATCGTGGCGGGCTCGGCCTCGGCCTTCATCGTGGTCTTCGGGCTGGGATACCTGTTGACGCGCAAGAAGCCTCCGGCGTGAGGCGGGAAGGCCCCATGAAGAGCTATTCCATGATCGCGGCGATCATGGCGGCGATCATCGCCGCCATCGGCACGGCGCAGTACGGGATCGTGCCGGGCATCGTCGGCGGCGTCGTGGCCGGCGTGGTCATCGCCGGGTTCGGCATGCTGTTCGCCAAGAAGCCGCCGCCGGCCGCCTGATGAAGATCGCGCCGCAGAAACTGGGCCTGGCCATCGCGCTGGGGATCGCCGTCGGCGCGGCGGTCGGGGCGGCGCTCGACAAACTGGCCATGGGCGTCGGCATCGGCGTCGCCGTGGCCATCGCCGCCGTGCTCGCCTCGGAGCATCGGCGCTCCTAGGCGGGGGCCGCCTTCAGACGAACCGCGCGCGCGTGGCGTCGGCGGTCTGGCCGACTCCGCCTTCCGGGTTGAACAGGAAGGCCCAGATGCGCGCCAGCATCGGCGGCGGCTGTTCGGCCAGGGCCTCGAGCAGGGTGATCATGGCGTCGCAGCGCTCTGCCGGGGCATAGGCGGCGATATTGTGGGTCCCCAGGGCGCCCAGGATGGTCGTCGAGCCGCCTCGACGCTGGTAGGCGTCCAGCAGCCGATTCATATCCGTCTCGGTCACGCGTGGATGATCCACGGGCGTGGCCCTGCCCGCGAGCAGGGCTTCGAGCTGGACGTCGGCGAACCGCCTCATCGCCTCCTCGGCGCCTGCCGGCAGGGACAGGGTCGAGGCTTCGCTCAGCATGCCCAGTTCGCCGAGCTCGTGGCAGGCCGTCAGGTTGATCCCGCGCAGCGTCTTCAGGGTCTCCAGCTGGGCGTTGGCGGAGGCGACGAGCAGGTGCTGCGGGGCCTTGGCCATCGCGCCCCGGTACTTGCCGGCGAGGTCGCGCGTGAACCGGTAGCCCATGGCGATGGCGCGGCCGGTGGTGAGCATGCCCGAGCGCACCTCCTTGACCATGTCGCGCTCGAACGCCTCGAACTCCTCGGGAAAGGCGTCGCGCATCCGCCGATAGCTGCCGGGACGGCCGTCATCGAAGCCGGCGGCGAAGAAGCCGATCAGTTCGGCGTCCGTGTACCGGGCCGCATCGGCCCGGTTGATGGCGATCTCGTCGGGTGTCTGCGCCGAGGCGCCCCAACCGGCTCCGGCGACGAGAATGGCCACGATCAGGCCAAGGCTGGCGAACTTCATGGATGGTCTCCCCCGACGGCTACGCTAGCGAGGCGGCCGCTCCGTCGCCAGGGGGTCGCGCCGTCGCAGGCGGTCGAGGACCTGGCGCGCCAGCCGGTCGGTCTCGCGCAGCGGCGCGTAGGCCCAGGTTTCCAGCGTGCCAGCGAACGGCCGCGCGGCGCCCAGCGCTTCCAGCTCGTCGTGCAGGCGGCGGAGCTTGCGGCTACGCCCGTCCATCTTCAGCACCTGCACCGGCTTGCCGGTCGAGGCGGCCTCGGTCGCCATGTTGGCGGAGTCCTCGGTCACCAGGATGTGGTCGGCGGCGGCCAGGAAGGCGAAGTAGGGGTTAGGCCCCTCGCCGTCCCAGATCACGCCCGGCAAGCCCTCCAGCCGCTGGACCATCGCCGCCTTGGCCGCTTCGGGGGTGCGGCGGGAGAAGGTCAGCAGCAGCGAGCCCCCGGCCTCGCGCACGGCCCCGGCGATCTGGTCGGCCATGGCCGCGGCGCGCCCGGCCGAAAGGTCGTGCGCCTTGGACTTGCCGCCGACCAGCATGGCTACCCGCGGGGACGGCAGGGGCTTCAACGCCCTGGCGAACGGCTTCAGCTCCGCGGCCAGCCTCTCGGGCGTCACCCGGTGCGGCGAGCCGGTGATCGCGACCACGTTGGGCCCGCTCAGGCCGTCGTGCCGCGGCGGCGCGACCAGATCGAACAGCCGCGCCGGCCAGCGCGGGTTCTGCGCCTGGACGACGAAGGTCCGGCCCTTCGACCAGCGGCGCAGGCGCAGGGCGAAGGGGATGGAGGCGCGGCCGGCGCCGATCCACAGGTCGGGCCAGGGGGCGTCGATGCGGTCGGACCCGGCGGCCAGGAACCGCCGCGGCGCCAGCTTCAGCGCGCTCGGCAGCCGATCGTAGCCGGGCGTGAAGCGGACGTGCTTGCGCACCAGGACGATCGGGGTCAGCCGGCCGATGGCCTCGGCCAGGCCCAGCACCTGGCTCTCGATGCCGGCGCGGCCGTCCGAGACCGCCCACACGACAAGGGGCGACCGGTCCTCGGCGGCGTCGGCAATGGATTTGGGCGGCGAGGGGCGGGGGGTCGCGCGGGGCTTCCGGGAGCGGGCCCCGCCGGACCTCTTCGAAGCTGTGGCCTTGCGGCTCAGAGCCACTCCACCTTCAGGATCTCGTAGGCCTTCACGCCGCCGGGGGTGTTCACCTCGACCACGTCGCCCACTTCCTTGCCGATCATGGCGCGCGCCAAGGGCGAGGTGACCGAGATGCGGCCAGACTTCACGTCGGCCTCGTGCTCGCCGACCACCTGGTAGCGGGCCTTCT